>WNFC01000207.1_pt1 | contig 71870 bp, 62 predicted proteins | sample 5400541 | NCBI WGS metagenome assembly WNFC01 (sample SAMN13153342, study PRJNA577476) | soil metagenome | isolation source: 120 cm saprolite under Douglas fir tree site 2 hole 2 replicate 1 | place: USA:California | collected 2015-04-18
TGCGTGACGGGCGCCCGTCACGCAGCCAGGCCAGGTACGCGCGCAGGCCACGGTCGAGGCCGTGCGCGGGGCTGAAAGCCGGTGTCGCTCCGCAGCCGGGTGATACGGCCTGATCCCTGGTACAGATCCAGCACGCGCCCGGCCCGGACGCGAAGCACGGGTCACGGAGGAAGATCCACGACGGTGCTGCCACGGCTCCGGCGCGTCGGCAGCCAGCCAGCGGCGCACCGTGGACGCCGACGCCGCCGTGATAGGGGCAGTAACAACCCACGATCAGGGTCGGGCGCCGGGGTCAGGGGTCCGGTGCGGTGGGTTGTTCGCGGCGTGCGCTGTCAGGCGCACGCCGCGAATGTCGCGAGGGTGCCGCGTGGGCACGCTATGGGACGGGTTAGGTGCCGTGGCGGAGGCCGCTCCCCGCCAGACGGTGGAGCGGCCGTTACCCTGGTGAGTGGCGGCCCGTTACCCTGGTGAGTGTCAGAGCTGCATCGTCGCCTCGATGGTGAGTCGGCGAGCGGGGCGGCTGTTTTCAGACTTGAGACCTGTCGTTATCACCGCCAAAGCTGACGAAAGATCAGCGGCGCACGGCGCGGAGGCGGAGGGGGCAGAGGGGGCTAGTCGCCAAGCTCGCGACGGCGGCGCTGGACGAAGTCGTCGAGTTCGGCGCGGATCGCGTCATCGAGGGGCGGCGGCTCGAACGAGTCCAGCTTCGCCCGCCAGATCTCCCCGGCCCGCGCGGCGGTGTCCTTGCCGCCCAGCTTCAGCCAGCGCTCGAAGTTGGCGGTGGAGGACAGCAGCGGGCGGTAGAAGCAGTCGCGGAAGCGCTCCATCGTGTGCTCGGCGCCGAGGAAGTGCCCGCCGTGCCCGACCTCGGCGTGCGCGCCGAACGCGAGCGAGGACTCGGTGATCTCGAGCGGCGTGAACTCCACCCGGAGCATGCGCAGCAGCTCTATGTCGATGATGAACTTCTCGTAGCAGCTGACCAGGCCGCCTTCCAGCCAGCCGGCCGCGTGCATGACGAAGTTGGTGCCGGCCAGGAAGGTCGGCAGCAGCGTCATCAGCGCCTCGTACGCGGACTGCGCGTCCGCGGTCTGGCTGGAGTTCAGCCCGCCGCCGGTGCGGAACGGCAGCCCGTAGTGCCTGGCCAGCTGCCCGGTGCACAGCAGGCCGATCGCGGACTCCGGCGTCCCGAACGACGGCGACCCGGACTGCATATCGATGTTGGACAGGAACGACCCGAAGATCACCGGACAGCCCGGCCGGATCAGCTGGGCCAGCGCGATGCCGGCCAGCGCCTCGGCCAGCTGCTGCGCCAGCGCGGCCGGGATCGTCACCGGCGACATCGCCCCCATCAGCAGGAACGGCGTCAGCACCACCGGCTGGGCGGCGGCACAGTACTCGAACTGGGCGTCCAGCATCCGGTCGTCCCAGCGCAGCGGCGAGTTGCAGTTGATCAGCGAGATCGTGGCCGGCACACGCTCGATCGCCGCGCGCCCGCCGAACAAGATCTCGGTCATCCGGATGGTGTCGGCCGCGTTCGGCCCGGAGACCACATTGCCCATGTAGATCTTGTCGGTCAGCGTCTGCAGCGCGTAGATCATGTCCAGGTGCCGGGAGTCGAGCGGCGCGTCGTTCGGCTCGCAGATCACGCCGCCGGCCGAGTCCAGCTCGTCGTAGGCCTGCGACAGCGTGGCCAGCTGGCGGAAGTCGTTCAGGGTGGCGTCCCGGCGCACATCGCCCTCGCGCACGAACGGGCAGCCGTACACCGAGCTGAACACCATGTGGTCGCCGCCGATGTGCACGTTATGGGCCGGGTTGCGGGCTTGCACGTCGAACTCGCGGGGCGCCTTCGCCACCTGCTCGAGCACGAACTCCGGGTCGAGCTTCACCACGTCGCCGTCCACCTGCTGGCCCGCCTTGGCGAACAGCTCGACGGCCTCCGGCTTGGCGAACTGGATGCCGATCTCGGAGACGATCCGGCGCCAGCCGCGATCAAGGACCGCGATCGAGTCGGCGGAGAGGATCTCGTACCTCGGCATCGTGTTGACGAACATCGACTTTCACCGTGCCCTCTGGTGCGTGCGGCAGCAACTTGACCGATATTAGACCGCGCCCTACGATCACATAGTAGAACTAGGTCCCATAAAGTGGAACATGGTATCCGCAGGAACGGAACCCCGGATGAGCAAGCCCCGGATTAGTAAGCCCCGGATTAGTAAGCCCCGGATTAGTAAGCAGAGATGAGCAACCAGAACGGCACCCAGGCCGTTGACCGGGCGGCTCGCCTGCTCTCGGAGGTTGTGCACTCGGCGGACCCGATGACGTTCACCGGGCTGAGCGCGACCACCGGGCTGGCCAAATCGACCACGTCTCGGCTGCTGCTCGCGCTTGAGCGCAACGGGCTGGTCAGGCGCGACGACCACGGCCGGTTCCTGCCCGGCGAGATGTTCGTCAGCTTCGCCTGGCGGGGCGGCGCCGAGGCCGGCCTGGTCGCGGTGGCCCAGCCATTCCTGGAGCGGCTCGGCAAGGCGACCGGGGAGACGATCAACCTCGGCGTGGCCAGTAACGGGTTGGTCGAGCAGATCGCCCAGGTCGACAGCACCTACCTGATCGGCGGCACCAACTGGATCGGCATGTCCGTGCCGCTGCACTGCTCCGCGTTGGGCAAGGTGCTGCTGGCCTACGGCGCGGCCCAGCCTCCCGCCGGGAAGCTCGAGCGGCGCACGGACAAGACGATCACGAGCGAGACCGCACTGCGCACTGACCTGGCCGGGGTGCGGGCCCGCGGCTACGCGGTGACCGACGAGGAACTCGAACCCGGCCTGATCGCGGTGGCCACGCCCATTCGCGGTTACGACGGCGCCGTGGTCGCCGCCCTGTCGGTGTCGGCCCCGACGACCAGGATGAGGCGCGACGGCGTGGCGGCGGTGGCCGGGCAATGCGCGGAGGAGGCAGCCGGCCTGTCCGCGGTGCTCGGCTACCGGCAGCGGGCAGTACGGCAGAACCGGAAGGCAGGCGCGGCATGAGCGGGAGACACCGCATGAGGCGAGCGGAAGACTATCCATGACGACCGAGGAACTGCTCGGCCAGCTTTACGACCAGACGCTGGTCGGCAACAAGCCCGCGGTGATCGAGCTCACCAACGCCGGGCTGGCCCAGGGCCTCGGCCCGGAGACGCTGCTCTACGAGGCCCTGATTCCGTCGCTGGAAGAGGTGGGCGCCAGGTTCGAGCGCGGCGACTTCTTCGTGCCCGAGATGCTCATCGCCGGCAAGGCGATGGCCGGCGCGCTGGAGATCCTTCGCCCGCTGCTGGCCGAGACGGGCGCCCAGACGATCGGGACGATCGTGATGGGCACGGTCAAGGGTGACGTGCACGACATCGGCAAGAACCTGGTCAACATCATGTTCGAGGGCGCCGGGTTCCAGGTCATCGACCTCGGCGTGCAGGTGGCGCCGGAGAAGTTCGTCGAGGCGATCAAGGAGCACAAGCCCGACATCGTCGGGTTCTCCGCGTTCCTGACCACGACGATGCCGATGTTCAAGGCCAACATCAACGCGCTGCAGAAGTCCGGCCTGCGCGATCAGGTCATCGTCATGGTCGGCGGCGCCCCGGTCACCCAGGAATACGCGGACGTGGTGGGCGCGGACGGGTACGCGTCCGACGCGTCCGCGGCCGTGGCCCGGGCCAAGGAACTGCTCGCGCAGCGCCGCGCGACGGCCAGCGTCTGACCAGCCCAGCGTCTGACCAGCCCAGCGTCTGACAAACAGAGCGCCCGAGGAAAACCAAGCGCCGGAGGGAAAACCAGTGCATACCATCCTGTCCTCCGCGACCAAGACGGTGCGGATCGGTGACGACCAGCCGTTCGCGATCATCGGCGAGCGGATCAACCCGACCGGCAGGAAGATCTTCCAGCTGCAGCTGCGCAACGGCGACCTGTCCCGGCTGGAGATCGACGTCAAGGAGCAGGTGGCCGGCGGGGCCATGCTGCTCGACGTGAACATGGGCGCGCCGCTCGCCGACGAGGCCGCCCTGATGACCAAAGCCGTCAGGCTGATCCAGGAACTGACCGACCTGCCGCTGGTCATCGACTCCTCCATCATCGAGGTGCTCGACGCCGGCCTGGCCGCGTACCAGGGCAAGGCGCTGGTCAACTCGGTGACCGCCGAGGACGAGCGGCTGGACGCGATCCTGCCGCTGGTGAAGAAGTACGGCGCCGCCGTGATCGGCCTGCCGAACGACGAGGAGGAGATCCCCGAGGAGCCGGCCCGGCGGGTCGAGCTGGCCCGCAAGCTCATCCGTGTCGCCACCGAGAAGTACAAGATCGCGATCGAGGACATCGTCATCGACCCGCTGGCTATGCCGGTCGGCGCGGACACCCTGCACCCCACCAGGACGCTGGAAACGATCGCCCTGCTCAAGAGCGAGTTCGGCGTGAACATGACGCTCGGCGCGTCGAACGTCTCGTTCGGCATGCCGGACCGGCACACGATCGCCGCCGCGTTCCTGCCCATCGCGATCAGCCACGGGCTGACCAGCGCCATCATGGACGTGCGCTCGCCGCAGATCGTCCGCGCGGTCAAGGCCGCCGACCTGGTGCTCAACCGCGACGAGTGGGGCGCATCCTGGATCGCCGCCCACCGCGCCCAGCAGGCCAAAGAGCAGGCGGCGCAGCAGCAAGCAGAAGCACAGGCGCAGCAGCAGGGTGCCACGTGACGGTGACCGAGGACGTAACACACGGGCCCGTTCGGGTAAATCTCCTCTTCAACGAGCGGCCCGTGCGGGTTCCGTACGGCGTGACGCTGTTCGACGCGGCCAGCTGGAACGGCATCGCGATCGATTCCACCTGCGGCGGCCACGGCACCTGCAAGAAGTGCCGGATCAGGATCGCGGACGACCCGCCCGCGCCGTCCAGCCTGGACGTCCGGGCCTACACCGCCCAGGAAATCAAAGACGGCTGGCGGCTGGCCTGCCGCACCACCGCGACGCGGGACACGCAGGTGGAGGTGCCGCCGCTGACCACCCGCCCGAAGGCCGCCACCGTGGGCGTCGGCCGGCAGGTCATCCTCCGCCCGGCGGTGCAGAAGCGGTACCTGGAGCTGGCCGAGCCAAGCCTGGCCGACCAGGCCAGTGACGTGGAGCGGGTGCTCGCCCAGCTCGACGACCTGGAACCGAGGGCCGAACTATCCGTGCTCAAGACCCTCGGCCGGACGCTGCGCGAGGCGGACTACAAGGTCACCGCCGTGGTCGTCGACGACGTGCTGATCGCCGTCGAGCCCGGCGACACCACCGGGCGCCGGTTCGGCATCGCCTTCGACCTCGGCACCACCACCGTGGTCGCGACCTTGCTGGACCTGTCGACCGGCGCCCCGCTGGCGGTGGAGTCCACGCTGAACAAGCAGCAGCCGTTCGGCGCCGACGTAATCACCAGGATCAGCGCCACGATGATGGACCCTGGCGCCCTGGACAAACTGCAGCAGCTGGCCACCGAAACCCTCAGCGAGCTGGCCCAGGCGGTCTGCGCCCGCGGCGGCGTCCAGCCGTATGAGGTGTACGAGATCGCGGTGGCGGGCAACGCCACCATGACCCACCTGGTCCTCGGCATCGACCCCGAACCGCTCGGCATGGCGCCGTTCATCATGTCCGCCCGGCTGTTTCCCGAGGTGCTCGCGGCCGACCTGGGCCTGGCCAGCGCCGTCCATCCCCGGGCTCGCGCGGTGGTATTTCCCGCCTTCGGCGCCTACGTGGGCGGCGACATCATGGCCGGCCTGCTGGCCAGCGGGATGGACCGGGACGCCCGGGTGCGCCTGTTCGTCGACATCGGCACCAACTGCGAGATCGTCCTGGGCAACCGGGACTGGCTGCTGGCCACCGCCGCGCCGGCCGGGCCCGCGTTCGAGGGCGCCGCGATCAGGTGCGGGATGCGGGCCGCCGACGGCGCCATCGAGGTGGTCGCCATGACTCCCGAGGAACTGACCCTCAAGGTCATCGGTGACGCCGAACCGCAGGGCCTGTGCGGCTCCGGCCTGGTGGACGCCGTGACCGGCCTGGTCAGGATCGGCCTGCTCGACGAATCGGGCCGGTTCATCACCGAGGAGGAGGCGCACGCCAAGGCGCCCGGCCTGGCCGCCCGGCTGACCCGGATCGGCCAGGAACGGGTATTCGTGCTGCACTGGCGCGGTGCTCCTGAAGACAGCATCTACCTGTCCCAGCGCGACGTCCGCGAGCTGCAGTTCGCCAAGGCGGCGATCGCGACCGGCTGGCACATCCTGCTCGAGGAGGCCGGCCTGGTCGCGAGCGACGTCAAGCAGGTGCTGCTGGCCGGGTCGTTCGGCAGCTACCTGTCCCCGGCCAGCGCCATCAGGATCGGCCTGGTCCCGAAGGTCCCCGTGCCGCGGGTCGTGTCCGCGGGCAACGTGGCCGGTGAGGGGGCGAAGATGGCGCTGCTCAGCCTGCGCGAGCGGGCCGGCGCCCTGGCGCTGCTCGAGGAGGTGAGGTATGTCGAGCTCTCCGACCGCGCCGACTTCAACGACCGCTTCGTCGAGCAGTTGCCCTTCCCCCCGGGGGGTTAGGGGGGTCGTCCCCCTTGGCCATGCCCTCGCGGGGGGGTCTGGGGGGGTCGCCCCCCCTGGCCATGCCCTCGCGGGGGGGTCTGGGGGGGTCGCCCCCCCTGGCCAGCACAGCGTTGACGTACTGGCCTGCGGGGCGCTGGCCGGGCACGTGCGGGAGATCGTGGCCCGCCGCGGCTGGCCGGTCGCCGTACGGTCCCTGCCCGCCGTGCTGCACAACCGGCCGCAGAAGATAACCATCGAGGCCGAACGGGCCGTCGTATCAGCCCTGGATTCAGGCCGCACGGTCGCCCTGGCCTACGCCGACTGCGGCACCTACGGCGCCCTGGACGAGTTGTGCGCCAGGTACGGCGTGCGCCGGCTGCCCGGGCTGCACTGCTACGACGTGTTCGCGGGCGCGCCGCGGATCGCGGCGATGTTCGAGGCGGAGCCGGGCACGTACGTGCTCACCGACTTCCTGCTGCGCAGCTTCCGCCGCAGCGTGCTGGCCGAGCTCGGCCTGGACCGGTACCCGGAGCTGTGGCCCGACTACTTCGGGCACTACCGGCGGCTGGTCTGGCTGGCGCAGCAGCCCACCCCGGCGCTGGCCGCCGAGGCGGAGCGAATCGCGGCGATGTTCGGCCTCCCGCTGACCCGCGTCGACACCGGCGTGTCCCGGCTGGAACAAGAGCTTTCCCGGCTGGTGGAGGACGTGCCGCCCCCTGCTCTGCCTTCTGGCGCACCTCCGTGCGTCATGCCGGAGGCATGCCAGAAGGCGCCGCCAAGCGAAGCGCCCGCGAGGGGGCCGGAAAGATGAGCAGCAGTCTGGAGGCGCTGCTGCACGGGCTGCTTTCCCGGCCGCGGTACGAGGTGTTCCCGGCCAAGGGCACCGAGCAGGCGGTCGCGGAGTGGGTGCCGGCCGGGATGACCGTCACCGTCACCGCGTCGCCCGTCAAGGGCCTGGACGCCACGATCGAGCTCGCCGAGCGGCTGGCGGCCCACGGCTACCGGGTGGTGCCGCACCTGGCGGCCCGTTCGGTGGCTAGTGACGCGCACCTGGCCGGCATCGTCGGCCGGCTGAAGGCCTGCGACGTGGACGACGTGTTCGTGCCGGGCGGGGACGCCCCGCATCCAGCCGGGCCGTTCGACAGCGCGCTGCCGCTGCTCGAGCGGCTGGCCGCGATGGGCAACCCGTTCAGCCGGGTCGGCATCACCGGCTACCCGGAGAGCCATCCCAAGATCCACGACGACATCACCATCCAGGCGATGTGGGACAAGCGCAGGTACGCGAGCTACATCGTGAGCAACGTGTGCTTCGACGCGGCGCGGCTCGGCCGCTGGATCCAGCGGATCAGGGCCCGCGGCGTGACCTTGCCGCTGTACGTGGGGCTGGCCGCACCGGCCGAGCGCACCCGGCTGCTGCGGATGGCGGCGGTGGCCGGCGCCTCGGAGTCGGCCCGCTTCATCAGCCGGCACCCCGGCTGGATCCTGCGGTTCTGGGTGCCCGGCGGATACAGCCCGGACCGGCTGCTCGACCGCGCGGCCGCAGTGGTCACCGCGCCTGAGGCGGGTGTGGCCGGGCTGCATCTGTTCACGTTCAACCAGGTCCAGCAGGCCGAGCAATGGCGCCGGGCGGCCCTGGAGCGCACCGGAATCGACAAACCACTACTGGCGGGATGACCACCATGACCGATACTCCGGCACGGGCCAGCGCCGTCATCATCGGCGCCGGCATCGTCGGCAACAGCCTCGTTCAGCACCTGGCGCTGCTCGGCTGGCGTGACCTTGTCCTGGTGGACAAGGGGCCGATGCCGAACCCGGGCGGCTCGACCGGCCACGCGTCCAACTTCATCTTCCCGATTGAGTACTCCAAGATGATGTTCGAGCTGACCACGGACAGCACCGAGCAGTACAGGGAGCTCGGCGTGTTCACCGAGAGCGGCGGGATCGAGGTGGCGCGCACCCAGGCCCGGATGCAGGAGCTGCGCAGGCGGTGCACCCAGGCCAAGTCGTGGGGCATCCCGGCCGAAGCGATCACGCCCGGTGAGGTAAGCAAGCTGGTGCCCTACCTGGATGAGTCGGTCATCCTCGGCGGCGCGCACTTCCCCACCGTGGGCGTGGTCGACTCGCTGCGGGCCGGCACGCTGATGCGGGAGGGGGCGCAGCGGGCCGGCGCGCTCACCGTGCTGGCGGGCACCGAGGTGTACGGCATCTCGGTGGCGGGCGGCCGGGTGCGCGCGGTGACGACCAGCGAGGGCGAGATCGAGACCGGGAACATCGTCATCTGCTGCGGGGTCTGGTCGCCCCGGATCGCACGGATGGCCGGGGCCAGGCTCGCGCTCACCCCAACCGTGCACCAGATGATCAGCGTCGGCCCGATCGCGCTGTTCGCCGACACGCCGGGAGAGATCTCCTACCCGATCGTCCGGGACGTTGACACCAACATGTACGAGCGCCAGCACGGCGGCGACATGGAGGTCGGCTCGTACGCGCACCGCCCGATCATCGTCCCGCCGGACGAGATCCCGTCCATCGAGGAGTCGGTGCTCTCGCCCACCGAACTGCCGTTCACCCAGGACGACTTCGACCCGCAGCTGGCCGAGGCGCTCGAACTGATGCCCGAACTGCTCGGCGACGAGCGGGCCGGCATCCGGTACGCGATCAACGGCCTGATCTCGATGACGCCGGACGGGCACCCGCTGCTCGGCGAGATGCCCGAGGTCAAGGGCCTGTGGTCGGCGGCGGCCAGCTGGATCAAGGAAGGCCCGGGCTGCGGCCGCGCGGTGGCCGAGCTCATGTCCGGCCGGGTGCCCACGGTAGACGTGCACGAGGCCGACGCCGCCCGGTTCTATCCCTGCCAGCGCACCGTCGCGCACGTCCGCGGCCGGGCCCGGGAGGGCTTCAACAAGATGTACGGCATCGTCCACCCGGCCGAGCAGTGGGAATCGAGCCGCCCGGTGCGGGTCAGCCCGGTGTACGAGCGGGAACGTGAGCTCGGCGCGGTCTTCTTCGAGACCGCGGGCTGGGAGCGGCCGTTCTGGTACGCCTCGAACGAGAACCTGACAGCCAGGTACGCGGGCCGGGTGATGGAGCGCCCGGCGGAATGGGACTCGCGCTGGTGGTCACCGGTCATCAACGCCGAGCACCTGGCCATGCGGGACGCCTGCGCCCTGGTCGACCTGTCCGCCTTCGCCGTCCTGGAGATATCCGGGCCCGCTGCGCTTGACGCGGTGCAGACGCTGGCCGTCGCGCAGATGAACGTCGCGATCGGCCGCGTGGTCTACACCTCGTGGCTGGACGAAAACGGCGGGTTCCGGGCCGACCTGACCGTCATGCGGCTGGCCGCGGACCGGTTCCGTGTGGTGACCGGCGGCGCCACCGGGATGTCCGACGCCAAGTGGATCAGCGACCACCTGCCGGAAGGCGCCTTCCTCGCCGACCTCACCTCGGCCTGGACGACGATCGGGCTGTGGGGGCCGCGCACCCGGGACGTGCTGGCGTCGGTGACGGCCGACGACGTGTCACACGCCGGGTTCGGGTTCGGCACCTGCCGCGAGATCGAGATCGGCGGCATCGTCGTGCTCGCGTCACGCATCTCCTACGTCGGCGAGCTCGGCTGGGAACTGCACGTGCCGATCGAGCAGGGCGCCCGGCTGTGGGACACGCTCTGGGAGGCGGGCCAGCCACACGGCCTGGCGCCGGCCGGCATCGGCGTCTACGGCACGACCGGGCGGCTGGAGAAGGGCTACCGCGCCTTCGGCGCCGAGCTCACGCCCGACTACACCCTGGTGGAAGCCGGCATGACCAGGCCGAAGGTGAAAGAGCAGGCGTTCATCGGCAAGGACGCGTACCTGCGCCAGCGGCAGGAGCCGCCGTGCGCGGTGCTGTGCACGCTCACCGTGGACTCGCATACCTCGGCGGACGGGACGCTTCGGTACATGCTCGGCGGCGAGCCGATCTTGTCGCTGGCGGGCGAGCGCCTGGTCGACGTCAAGGGCCGGCCGTCATACGTGACCAGCGCCGGGTCCGGCCCGTCGGTGGGCAGGCACCTGCTGATGGCGTACCTGCCCGCTGATCTTGCGGTCGAGGGCCGGCCGCTGCTGGTGGAGTACATGGGCGAGCAGTACCCGGTCACCGTCGCGGTGGCCGGTGCCACGCCGCTGTTCGACCCGGAGAATGCGCGGATCAGGAGCTAGGGGTTTCAGGGAGTTTAGGGACCATGGAGATACTCGTCTGCGTCAAGCGTGTCCCCACCGTGGGCGGCAAGATCGTGGTCACCCCGGACGGGCAGGAGGTCGACACCCGGATGTCCGGGTTCACCATCAGCCCGCACGAGGAGTGCGCGGTGGAGGAAGCGGTCCAGATCACCGAGCGCCTCGGCGGCTCGGTGTCCGTGCTGACCCTGGGCCCCGAGGTCGCCATCGAGCAGCTACGCGATGCCCTGGCGCTCGGCGCCGGGCGGGCGGTGCTGCTGGAAACCGACGGCCGGGAGTTCGGCCCGATCGCGACGGCGGCCGCCATCGCCGCCGAGGTCCGGGCCCATTCCTACGACCTGGTGCTGCTCGGCAACGAGGCGTCAGACACCGGCGACTACCAGGTGGGCATCCGGCTCGCGCACGAACTCGGCTGGCCGGTCGCCACCGGGATCAAGAACCTGACGGTGTCCGCCGACGGCGTCGTCGCCCGCCGGGAGTACCACGGCGTGGAGGAGGCGTACGAGCTGCCGCTGCCGGCGGTGATCACCGTCAAGGAAGGCATCAACCTGCCGCGCTACCCGTCGCTGCCCGGGCGGCTGCGGGCCAAGCGCGCGGCGGTCGAGCGGTCCTCGCCGGCCTGGGCGGCCGAAGGACTGCGCAAGGAAGCGCTCCGTGTGCCCGCGTCGGCCAAGCACCAGGCCGCCGTGCTCGGCCACGGCGCCGACGCGGTACCCGACCTGGTCCGCGTCCTAGACGAACTGGGGATCCTGCTATGACCGTGCTGTGTCTGGTCGAACTCGATGGCGCCGACCCCGCGGACGCCTCGCTTCGGGCCGTGACCCTGGGCAGAACCCTGGGCGACCCTGTTCTGGCGGCCGTCATGTTCGCGGACTCGGCCGACGTGCCTGCCGCCGCGCTGGCCGATTACGGCGTCACCGACGTGTACGTGATCGAGCCCGCCATGCTGGAGGGCTACGCCCCGCAGGCCTGGGCGCGGGTGCTGGCCGGGCTCGCGGCGAAAACGGGCGCGACCGCCGTGCTGGCGGCCGGAACCGACCGCGGCAACGAGGTCCTCGCGCACCTCGGCGCGATTACTGGCCTGCCGATGGCCGCCAACTGCACGCTCGTCACCCCCGACGGCGGGCGTACGCACCGGATCGTCAGGCACCGCTGGGCTGGGCTGCTGCTCGAGGACGCGGTCATAGAGGCGCCCATCGCGCTGTTCACCGTCGCCACCGACGCGGTGTCTCCGGTACCCGCAAACGCGGCCGCCGACGCGGCGCCGGACGTTTCCGCGGCTCTGCCAACCCGGGGGACGACCCCCGGACCCCCGCAGATGCCGGCAGCCATCCAGGTGCACGTTCACAAGCCCGAGGTGGCTGAGGCGGACCTGGTCGTGCGGGCCACCGAATCGGCCGGGCGGGCCGGCGGCGTGTCGCTGGCCACCGCGCGGGTCGTGGTCGGCGGCGGCCGCGGCGTCGGCGGACCGGACGGCTTCGCGCCGCTCGAGGAACTGGCCGACTTGCTGGGCGGCGTGGTCGGGGTCTCCCGCGTGGTCACCTCCGAGGGCTGGCGCCCGCACAGGCAGCAGGTCGGCCAGACCGGCACCAAGATCACCCCGGAGCTCTACCTGGCCTGCGGCATCAGCGGCGCCATCCAGCACATCGCGGGCTGCGCGGGCGCCAAGCACATCATCGCGATCAACACCGACCCGGGCGCGCCTATCCTCGCCCACGCCGACTACGCCATCATCGGTGACCTGCACCAGGTCATCCCCGCCCTGGTCGCCGCCCTCCGCGCCCGCTGACGCTGACCGCCGACCCGCGGCTTTCCTGCTGGTAATGGCGTCGCACGTCAGCGGGCACGACGACCGCCCGCAAATGTACGCCAGCATGGCATGGATGTGGCAGCCTACTGACTCTTACGGGTAGGTTGCCACATCCATTGCTATCAGCGCCTGCCTGTGCCGGGAGCTGGATTGTGGGCGGTGACAGAATGCAGTTAACATACTACAAATTGTCTTCTAAGGGTCTTCTGGTTGAAACTGGCAAAGGTGGACGACCACGACCGACCTCGCCCAGGTGGCTCGAACCGCTGGAGATGTTGATTTCCGTGACCCGATTCCAGCCGGCTGGCCAGGACCGCGCAACTGTCGCGCATGGTCGCGACTGGGGTGGGAAAGTGTGATGGTCGGGAACGCATTCAGCACGAGGGATGGGGAACATTTGGCGGCAACTGCCGTATGGCCGGGCGAGAGCTATCCGCTGGGGGCCACGTATGACGGAGCCGGGACCAACTTCGGCCTGTTCTCTGAGGTAGCGGAGCGGGTCGAGCTGTGCCTGTTCGACGACGACGGCAAGGAAACCCGGTTCGACCTGCATGAGGTGGACGGGTTCGTCTGGCACGGGTACCTGCCCGGGATCAGCCCGGGCCAGCGATACGGATACCGGGTCCACGGTCCCTATCACCCGGCCGACGGGCATCGGTGCAACCCGGCCAAGCTGCTGCTCGACCCGTACGCCAAGGCGATCGAGGGCAACGTCAACTGGGGCCAGCCGGTGTTCTCCTACCAGTTCGGGCACCCGGACCGGCGCAACAACGCCGACTCCGCGCCGTACGTTCCCCGCTCGGTGGTGGTGAACCCGTTCTTCGACTGGAACCTCGACCGGCCGCCGCGCACGCCGTACCACGAGACCGTCATCTACGAGGCGCACGTCCGCGGCCAGACCAAGCTGCACCCGGTCGTCCCCGAGGAGCAGCGCGGGACCTACCTGGGCCTGGCCCATCCCGCGGTCATCTCGCACCTGCAGGGCCTCGGCGTCACGGCGGTCGAGCTCATGCCGGTGCACCAGTTCGTCACCGACAGCCATCTGAGCGAACGCGGGCTCGGCAACTACTGGGGCTACAACACCATTGGCTTCTTCGCCCCGCACAACGCCTACGCGGCGAGCGGCCGCCGCGGCGAGCAGGTGCAGGAGTTCAAGACCATGGTCCGCGCCCTGCACGCGGCCGGCATCGAAGTGATCCTCGACGTGGTCTACAACCACACCGCCGAGGGCAACCACCTGGGGCCCACGCTGTCCTTCCGCGGCATCGACAACTCCGCCTACTACCGGCTGGTCGACAATGACCGGCGCTACTACATGGACACCACGGGCACCGGGAACAGCCTGCTGATGAGGCACCCGCACGTGCTTCAGATGATCATGGACTCGCTGCGGTACTGGGTGCTCGAGATGCACGTGGACGGCTTCAGGTTCGACCTCGCCGCCACCCTGGCCCGGCAGTTCTACGAGGTGGACCGGCTGTCCGCCTTCTTCGACCTGGTCCAGCAGGATCCGGTGGTCTCCCAGGTCAAGCTGATCGCCGAACCGTGGGACGTCGGTGACGGCGGCTATCAGGTCGGGAACTTCCCGCCGCTGTGGTCCGAGTGGAACGGGAAGTACCGGGACACGATCCGCGACTTCTGGCGCGGCCAGCCCGCGACGCTGCCCGAGTTCGCCTCCCGGCTCACCGGGTCCAGTGACCTCTACCAGCAGGACAGCAGGCGCCCGGTCGCCTCGGTCAACTTCGTCACCTGCCACGACGGCTTCACCCTGCAGGACCTGGTCTCTTATAACCACAAGCACAACGAGGCCAACGGCGAGGACAACCGGGATGGCAGCGACGACAACCGGTCCTGGAACTGCGGCGTCGAAGGTCCCACCGAGGACAAGGCCGTGCTCGCGCTGCGGGCCCGGCAGAAACGCAACTTCCTCGTCACGCTGCTGCTGTCGCAGGGGGTGCCGATGCTGCTCGCGGGCGACGAGATGGGACGCACCCAGCGCGGCAACAACAACGCCTACTGCCAGGACAACGAGATCTCCTGGATGGACTGGGCCGTCCGCGCCGAAGAGGACCAGGCGCTGTTCGACTACGTCCGCACGCTCATCCGGCTCCGGGTCGACCACGCGGTCTTCCGCCGCCGCCGGTTCTTCCGCGGCCAGGCGATCCGCGGCGGGCGTCAGCGGCTCGGCGATATCGCGTGGTTCACCCTGGCGGGCGAGGAGATGACCGACGAGGACTGGGACGCGGGGTTCGCCAAGTCGCTCACCGTGTTCCTGAACGGCCGGGCGATAAGCGAGCCGGACCGGCGGGGCGAGCGAGTCCAGGACGACTCCTTCCTGCTGCTGTTCAACGCCAGCGACGATGATCTTCAGTTCGTCATCCCGCCGCGCCGTTACGGCCCGCGGTGGTCCAAGGTGCTGGACACGGCGACCCACGCGACGGAATTTGAAACCGAGAGTGCCGTCAAGCCGGGAGACGCGATGACCGTGATCAACCACTCCTTGCAGTTGCTGCGCCGTGGCTGAGCCCGCCGGCGGGCCCGCCGGCGGCCGCGCAGATAGCCCCCCAGATAGCCGGAGCGCCCCGGTCTCCACCTACCGGTTGCAGCTCAGGGACAGCTTCGGCTTCGCGAAGGCGGCCGAGCAGGCCGGCTACCTGGCCGCGCTGGGCGTGACGCACGTCTACCTGTCGCCGATCCTGCAGGCCAATCCGGGTTCCCCGCACGGGTACGACGTGTTGGATCATTCGCGGGTCTCGACGGACCTCGGCGGCGAGCCCGCGTTCCGCGAGATGGCAGCCGAGTTTCACCGGCACCGCCTCGGCGTGATCGTCGACGTGGTACCCAACCATATGGCCAGGCCGACCCCCGAATTGCTCAACAAGCAACTATGGTCCGTGCTCTACCAGGGCAGGCAATCGCAGTTCGCGCACTGGTTCGACGTCGACTGGGACGCGCAGGAGGGCAAGCTGCTGATGCCCATCCTGGGCAAGCCGCTTGAGGAGTGCCTGGGCGATCTCATCATCGATACGGCCCCGAGGAACCCGCAGAGCGGCGGGCACCGCGGGCCCGTGCTGCGCTATTTCGACCACGTGCTGCCGCTGCGGGACGGCGTCGCCGACCTGCCCCTCGGCGTGCTGCTCGCCCAGCAGCATTACCGGCTCACCGACTGGCACGACGCGGCGACCCAGCTCAACTGGCGGCGGTTCTTCGACATCGACTCGCTGATCGCGATCAGGGTCGAGGATCCCGACGTGTTCGACGCCACCCACCGGGTGCTGCTGCGCCTGTTCCACGAGGGGCTGATCGACGGCCTGCGGGTGGATCATCCCGACGGGCTGGCCGACCCGGCCGGCTACCTCAGGCGGCTGGATGAGGTGACCGGCGGCGCCTGGGTGGTGGTGGAGAAGATCCTGGCGCACGGCGAGGAACTGCCCGACTGGCGCTGCGCGGGCACCACGGGCTACGACACCCTCAACCTGGTCGGCGGCCTGTTCACGGACCCCGCCGGGGACGTGCCGCTGACCGACGAATACGTCCGCTTCACCAGCGACTGTGCTAGCCCGGGGGGACGACCCCCCCAGACCCCCCCGAGGCAGAGCTTCGCCGAGGTGGAGCGGGAGGCCAAGCAGGACATCGCCGACGGCACCTTCGCCGCCGAGGTGTCCCGGCTGACCCGGCTGTTCGCCCGGGCCGGCTACCCGGCCCTGGACGGCTTCAGCGCCGCCGACCTGCACGACGTGCTGGTCGCCGTGCTGGCCGAGTTCGGCGTGTACCGGGCCTACGTGACCCCCGGCGAGCCGCCGTCCGCCTCCTCCGCGGCGGTGGTGACCGCGGCCGCCGCGGCGGCTCGCGACCACCTGGACGAGCGCCTGCACCCGGCCCTGGACGCCGTGCGGGTCGCCGTGCTCGGCCTGGGCGAGGTGACCGGGGACGCGGCCCAGCAGGCCGCGCGCGACGAGCTGATCGTGCGGTTCGGTCAGACCACGGGCCCGGTGCTGGCCAAGGGGGTCGAGGACACCGCGTTCTACCGCTGGTCGCGGCTGGCGGCGCTGAACGAGGTGGGCGGCAACCCAGACATCTTCGGCATCAGCCCGGCGGAGTTCCACGCCGCCGCCGGCCGCCTCGCCAGCCGCTGGCCGGCCACCCTGACCACGTTGTCCACGCACGACACCAAGCGTCAGGAGGACGTCCGGGCCCGGCTGGCCGTGCTGGCCGAATGGCCGCAGGAATGGGGACACCAGGTGGCCGAGTGGCACGGCCTGGCCAGATGGCTCACCGACGGCGCCGCGGCCCAGGCCACGCAGCGGGCCCCCGAGCCCGATCTTGAGTACCTGATGTGGCAGACCCTGGTGGGCGCCTGGCTGATCGGGAACGAACGCCTGGGCCAGTACCTGAGCAAGGCGATGCACGAGGCCAAGACGCGGACATCGTGGACCGTGCGCCGCGTGGGCTACGAGTCGGCGGTGCTCGGCCTAGCCGACGCCGTGCTCGGCGACACCGAACTGACCGCCGCCATCGCCGGCTTCGTGGCCAGGATCGCGCCGGACGCCCGGGTGAACACCCTCGGCGCGAAGCTGGTGCAGCTCACCATGCCCGGGGTGGCCGACGTCTACCAGGGCTGCGAGCTTACCGGCCTGTTGCTGGTGGACCCGGACAACCGCAGGCCGGTCGACTACCAGCGCCGCCAGCGGCTGCTCGACGCGCTCGAGGCCGCCCCGGACCAGGCGGTCGGCCTGGACGCGGAGAAGCTGCTGGTGACCTCGCGGGCGCTGCGGCTGCGGCGGGATCATCCGGACTGGTTCGGCGGGAGCTACCTTCCGCTCGCCAGCGAGGGTCCGGCCGCCGGGCACGCGGTCGCCTTCATGCGCGGGGGCCACGCGGTCACCGTGGTCACCCGGCTGCCCGCCGGCCTGCGGCGGCGCGGCGGCTGGGCGGATACCGCGCTGCCGCTGCCCGAGCTGCACTGGCGAGACGTGCTGACCGGGGTCAGGCACGCCGGGCTGCGTCCGCCGCTATCCGAGCTGACCAGGCGGCTACCGGTGGCGCTGCTCGTCCCGGACCGGATCTACGAGGCCCGGATCTACGAGGCCCAGACCTACGAGGCCCAGACCTACGAGGCTGAGCAGGACCGGCGCAGAGGCGAGAGCGCCGGGTGACGACGTTCAGCGTCTGGGCCCCCGCCGCGGGCAAGGCCGAGGTAGAGGTCGCGGGGCAGCGCTACCCGATGAGCGAGGAAAACGCGGGCAGCAGCGCGGGATGGTGGAGCGCGGACGTGCCCGACGTGGTGGCCGGCATCGACTACGGGTTCAGGCTGGACGGCGGCGAGCCGCTGCCTGACCCGCGCTCGCTGCGGCAGCCGTTCGGCATCAAGGGCCTGAGCCGCGCCTACGATCACTCCGCCTTCCGCTGGACGGACCGGAGCTGGCGCGGCGGCCCGCTGCACGGATCGGTGATCTACGAGCTGCACGTCGGCACGTTCACCAGCGAGGGCACCTTGGACGCCGCCATCGGGCGCCTTGACCACCTTCGCGACCTCGGCGTGCACACGGTGGAGCTGATGCCGGTCGCGGCGTTCCCCGGCCGGCACGGCTGGGGCTACGACGGGATCAACCTGTGGGCGGTGCACGAACCGTACGGCGGCCCCGACGGGCTGAAGCGGTTCGTGGACGCCTGTCACGCGCGCGGCCTGGCCGTCCTGCTCGACGTGGTGTACAACCACGTCGGCATCGGCAACCGGCTGGGCGACTTCGGGCCGTATTTCACCGAGGCGCACGTGACGCCCTGGGGTCCCGCGGTGAACCTGGACCAGCCCGGGTCCGACGAGGTGCGCGCGTTCCTCATCGGCAACGCGCTGATGTGGCTCCGCGACTACCACCTCGACGGGCTGCGGCTGGACGCGGTGCACGCCCTGGAAGACCACCGGGCCCTGCACTTCCTCGAAGAGCTCGCGGCCGAGGTGCAGGCGCTCGCCGCCCTGCTCAACCGCGAGCTGGTGCTGGTCGCCGAATCCGATACCAACGACCCCCGGCTGGTCACCTCACGGGAGGCGGGCGGCTACGGGCTCAGCGCCCAGTGGAGCGACGACTTCCACCACGCGGTGCACGCGGCGATCACCGGCGAGCGGCAGGGCTACTACTGCGACTTCGGGTCGCTGGCGACGCTGGCCAAGACCTACACCAAGGTGTTCTTCCACGACGGGATCTGGTCCGCCTTCCGCGGCCGGACGCACGGGCGCCAGGTCGACGTGTTCCGCATCCCCGCCCACCGCTTCCTTGGCTACCTGCAGGATCACGACCAGATCGGCAACCGGGCCACCGGTGACCGGATCGCCGCTACCCTGTCGCCCGACCTGCTCAGGGTCGGCGCCGGCCTGGTGCTGACCTCGCCCTACACCCCGATGCTGTTCATGGGCGAGGAGTGGGGCGCGGACACCCCGTGGCAGTACTTCACCGATCACATCGACCCCGGGCTGGCGAAGGCCGTCGCCGAGGGGCGCAAGGCCGAGTTCACCGGGCACGGCTGGGGCGCGGCCGACGTGCCCGACCCCCAGGATGAGGCGACCTTCCTCCGCTCCAAGCTCGACTGGGGGCAGCGCCATGGCGAGCCGTACCTTGGCCTGTACGCCTGGTACCGGGAGCTGATCGCGCTGCGCCGGGCCCGGCCCGAGCTGACCGATCCGCGGCTTGACCGGGTGCAAGCCGACTTCGACGAGGACGCGCGCTGGCTCCTGGTCCGGCGGGGGCGGCTGCGGATCGCGGCGAACCTCGGCACCAGCACCGTCCGGCTGCCGCTCGGGCAGCGTGGTATCGGGGTGCTCGCCGCGTCCAGCCTGGGGGTCGCGATCCACCAGGACACGGTCGCGATGCCCCCCGCCGCCTTCGCCGTCATCGAGACCAGGGCCCTGAGTCCCGCGTCCTGAGCACGGCCGGGTTAGCCGGCGCAGCTTTGCTGGGCGGCGCTGACCACGGTGGAGAAGACCCAGGGGTTCTTCGGCGCGCTGCCGCCCTGCAGCGCCTTGGGCAGGCCGTTCGGGAACGTGAACGAGGCGCGGGTCCAGAACCAGCGGGTCCCCGATGACGAGCAGACCTTCACCGGATCGCTCAACGTGACCACCGTGGCCACCGGGTAAATGGGCCCGGCGGCGCAACTCGGATTGCAGGCATCCAGTTTATAAGTGCCCGTCCCGACCGCCTCGGTGGCGGACCACGTGCTCCATGTCATCTTGTCAAGAATCGCGGTGGAATCACCGGATAGCGGGCAACCCGAATTACACGCCGGCCTATATAGCGCGGTCCCGTTAATGTCCTGGCCCTGGGCCAGGAACGTGCTCGTCCCGGTGGCCGAGGAGGTCACGCTTGGTGAGGTCGGCGGGCTCGCGGGCGCCGAGGCCGGGCCGCTCGGCGACGCGGCCGAGCTGGGCGCCGAGGCCGGGGCGCTCGCCGGGATCGAGGCCGCCGCCGCCGAGCTGCTCGAGGAGTTACAAGCCGTAACCAGCAAGGCGGCACAAGCCAGCACTGCCCAGGCCGCAACCTGCCGGGCTCTTCGCGCATTCATGGTCGTCATGGATTCCCACCCCTTAACGGAAAATTTCCCCATAACGGCTCGGCGAGTCCGAGCCAGTCACTCATACGACGTCCGGCGCGCCGCCATGGTTGGAAGCAGCTGCGGAGGGGGTGAAACCGCGGCCCGTTCGGCATAAATATCACGGCCGGCGTCGGCTACGGCGGTTTAAGGGACCGAACGGACCCGGGTAATTGTCGCGCCGGCCACCAGCGACGCCAGCCCGGCGAGCGCGAAAAGCGACGGATAGCTGTGCATAAGGCCCAGCACCACCCCGGCGAAGATCGGTGCGACGACGAGCGGCAGCGAATAAGCCACGTTGATCACGCCGAGGTCCTTGGCCCGGTCGGACGCCGCGGGCAGCACCGCGGTCAGCAGGGCCGGGGCGGCCGCCCAGTAGGTGCCGAACCCCGCGCCGAGCAGCGGCGCCGCGACCAGCGCCGCGGTCCAGGTGGGCGAGATGACGAGGATGGCCGCGGCCGCGCCGCAGGCGATGGCGGCCGCCACGATGAACGGCTTCCGGCGGCCCGACCGGTCCGAGGCGGTGCCGCAGACGCCGCCCGCGATGGCCAGCGCGACCGCGTACAGCGCCATCAGGGTCAGCAGGCCGATCTGCGGGTCGTGGCGATGCACCGCGTCAGTCAGGAAATACAGCAGGTACAGGGTGCCCAGATCGTTGCCCAGGTTGACCATGAAATGGGTCAGCCAGGCCCAGCCGAAGTCCGGGTGCTCCCGCGGCGAGACCCACAGACGGCGCAGCATCTTCGACACCGGGACCTGCGGCTTGAACTCGGCGGGCAGCGGCTCGTCCGCGGTGCGCCAGGTAAACGCGAGCGCGCCCGCGACCACCAGCAGGCCGCAGGTCAGGTAGCCCGCCGACAGCCCGGTCACCAGCACCGTGACGATCAGCGCGCCGAGGACCGTGCCCAGCATCTGGCTGATGCCGATCAGCCCGCCGAGCGTGCCGCGCTGCCTGGCCGGCACCCGGTCGGGCAGCGCAGACGTCAGCGTGGCCAGCATGCCGCCCAAGCCGATCTGCGCGATGCACCAGCCGAGGACCATCACCGGGATGTCGGGCGCCGCGGCCAGGACCGCCAGGCCGGCCGCGCCGACCAGCGCCCCCGCGAGCGTCCACGGATGGCGGCGGCCGCGGCGGGACGTGGTCCGGTCGGACAGGGCGCCGATGACCGGATTGGCGATCAGCGACGCGATCGCGCCGGCTGCCATGACGACCGACAGCAGGACGGCCTTGTCGGCCGGGTGCAGCGACTTGACCTGCTCCGGCAGCACTACCTGGATCGGGGCGTATATCGCCAGCCAGAGGCCGACGTTGGCGACGAACAGCAGCGTGATCCAGGGTGCCCGGACCGGCTCGACCGGCTCGGCGAGGGCCGCCGGGATCCCGGCGCCCGCGCGTATCGTCTCCTGGCTATCCACGCGGGTCCTCCTGATGGTCCGCTTTGTCCGCGGCGGCGTGCCCGCGTTGTTCGTCGTGGTCTACCCGAAGCACTGGCCCTCGCCCCGGTACGTCGGCACGGTCCCGACTTCCGTGAGCTGCCCGTCGTCGTGGATGACGTGGTACTGGAGGAAACGCTCGGCGAGTTCGCCGGCCTTGGCGTGGCGCAGCCAGACCCGGTCGCCGGGCCGCAGTTGCGCGGCGGCCGCGCCGCGCACCGGCGTCTGGACCTCACCGGCGCCCTCGACGCCGGTGAGGTGGAGGCCGGCCGGCAGGTACGGCCGCGGCAGCCGCGACCTCCGGCGTCGCGCTCGACCTGTCCCAGTGGACGGGGATCACCGGCGCGGACACCCGGACGGGCATCGTGACCGTGCGGTCGGGAACCACGCTGCGGGCCCTGAACGCCGAGCTTGGCAGCCTCGGGCTGGCCATGGCCAACCTGGGCGACATCGACGCGCAGACGGTGGCGGGCGCCATGTCGACCGGAACGCACGGCACCGGCGCCCGGCTGGGCGGGCTCGCCACCCAGGTCGAGTCGCTCGAGCTTGTCCTGGCGGACGGTTCGCTGGTGACGTGTTCGGCCTCGTCCCGGCCTGAGCTTTTCGCGGCCGCGCGGATCGGCCTCGGCGCGCTCGGCGTGATCACCACCGTCACGCTGCGTTGCCAGCCGTCGTTCACGCTGCTAGCGGACGAGCGTCCGGTGCCGGTAGAGGAGGTCCTCGAGCAGTTCGACGCGCTGGCTGACGCCAACGACCACTTCGAGTTCTACTGGTTCCCCTACGGCCGTAAGGCCCTGGTCAAGCGGAACAACCGGCTTTCGCCCGGCTCCGCCTCGTCGGCCGCGGGCGCCGGGCCGATGCCCGGCTGGCGGAGGTTCTGGGAGTTCGAGGTGATGGAGAACGCCGCCTTCGGCGCGCTGTGCCGGGTCGGCCGGGCCAGGCCGCGGCTCGTCCCCGCGCTGAACAGGTTCTCTTCGGCCGCGCTGTCCTCCCGGTCCTACGCCGACGTGTCCCACCGGGTGTTCGTGACCCCCCGCCGGGTCCGCTTCGCCGAGTCCGAGTACGCCGTTCCACGTGAATCACTGGGCCACGTGATCGCCGAACTGCGCCGCGCGGTGCCGCGCCTGGCCGAACCCGTCATGTTCCCGGTGGAGGTGCGGGTGGCGGCGGCCGACGACATCTGGCTCTCTACCGCTTACGGCCGGGCGTCCGCCTATATCGCGATCCACCAGTACGCCGGGCTGCCCTACCAGGCCTACTTCGACCGGTTCGAGTCCATCGTGGCGGAGGTGGCGGGCCGGCCGCACTGGGGCAAGCTGCATTCGCTCAACGCCGAACGTCTCCGTCCGCTTTACCCTCGCTATGACGAGTTCCGCCGCGTCCGCGCCGAGGTTGACCCCGAGGCCAGGTTCGGCAATTCCTACCTGACCCGGGTCCTCGGGGAGGGCTGACCAGGCGCTTCGGCGGAACTGACTTGTTACCGAATAATTACGCAATCCGCCCTGGCCGAACCGTGCCCGACGGGCCGCTCGTAGTCCAGGTTAGTGGCCAGTGCGTGCGGCCGCCACTGATCACCGCCTTCTTTCACCAATGGCGGCCGCCGCACCGGTCACGTAAACAATCGCGCTTTCGGTGGTAGGAACAATGCACAGGCAGTACATTTCGGCGGTTTCGGGGGCTTGGCTGGCTGCGGGCCATCAAGGTGGGAGCGGTTCGGTCGCGGGCCGGATCGTACTGGTCGCTACCGCGGTGCTCGCCGTGGGCGCGTTCATCGTGCTGCAGATCAGGGCGCGGTCGCGCCGCCGCCGGCCGCCGTCCGAGCGCCGCCGCCGGTACGACCCCTCCGATTGGCGGGCGCTGGCACCGCAGTACTGGGCCGAGGGGAGGGACGACGAGACGCCGTTCGGCAACGAGGAGAGCTACCGGCCCGACTGGAGGTACGGTTATCCGCCTGGGTATGACCCCGACGGGCGGTACGACCCTGGTGATCCCGGCGCCCCTGCTGCTCCCGGTGTCCGGCCGCCGCGGGCCGTCCGGGACGACGCGGCGCGCGACTGGGGATCCTTAGTGGTCCCGGGGCCGGGGAGCCCGGTGGCCTTCCTAAGCCCGGCTCCGCGTGCCTAAGGTATTTGTATCGGTAACGGGCAAACGTGTTGATAGGCAGCAGCTTGGTTGTGCTCGCGGCAGACACGGTGTGCTGATGAGGGTTGACGATCCCGCTGGCGGCGATGCCGCCGATGATCGGGTGGGTGAGCACGACCGCCTCGGGTCGGCGTCGGCGGAGGTGCCCGCGGAGGCACGCGACCGCGAGGAGTGTTACCGCGACCTGCGCGCCTGTGATCAGGCCTCCGGGCGCGGGCCGGCCGCCGGGGGCCCCGATGAACCGCGGCTCGCCGAGGAGGGCGGCCGATGGGAGTGGAAGGGGCTGGAACTCGACCGGGAAGCCAACCGCATCGCGGACGAGGGGCTAGCTGCCCGCCAGGCCGCCGAGGGCCGCGACGCTGAAGGCAACTACTGCGAAGGAGGCCTTACCCCCGGGATGCGGCGCATCGAAGCCGAACTGGAGCAGGGCACCCTGGCACCCGACACCGAGAAGTTCGCCCTCAAGTCCCCCGACCGCTTCAAGGAAAAACTAGCCAAGATGATCGAGCGTTATCCCGGTCAGCCTTGCGGCGAGCTCGTCTCAGCGATTCACGACGGCATCCGTTATACGTTCCTGTTTCCTACCGAGGACTACACAGCTGGTGTGGCCGACGCCACCCAGGCGCTACGTGACTGTGGGTATGACCTCCACATAAGAAAGCCCTCGTGGAACGGGGAGGACTACCGTGGCGTTAACAGCCGATGGTTTGATACAGAGAGCGGAGTCCTGTTCGAGGTTCAATTTCACACACCGGAAAGCTGGGAGGCCAAGCAGAAAACACATGACATCTACGAGAAGTTGTGTGATATAAGAACTACGCCGAGAGAACGTGAGCAACTGGAGGAACAGCAACGGTTGATCGTTGCGGCAATTCCCGTTCCCCCCGGGGTTGAGACCATTAGCTACTATGTGAAAGGCCGGCCGGACAATCGTGAGTGAGAAAGTTATCTACTACGCGGTTACCCTCAATGCCGGGGACAGGTCGGACCCAGTCGGGCTGGCGCGTCGCCGCTGGCTGGCCGAGGGTGGCATAGAAGACGAAATGCTTCGCCCTGATTTCACCTGGAAGCGGGATACTGTCATCGCCGAATGGAAGCGCGGTGAGGCTACCGAAGAACTTTTGGAGATCAGCGAGGACGAGGCGCGTGTGCTTATTGAGCGGTTCCGGGAGAGGTGGGAAGGATCGTCGTGATGTTAGCTTGGGACGCACTGAACGAACTCGACGCGTACCGGATCACGGAAATCCCGCGACGCTCCGAAGCCGATGTCACACAGCCTTCGCACGAGCAGCCTAACGACGCGGGCCGGACCCAGCGGCTCGCCGCCCTGGTCGCGGCCTACCACGCCGGGGCCGAAGCCAAAGGCAATGGCTCAGGAGCCGTGGCCATTGGCTGGATAAGGCACAGTGTCGGCGGCCCGGTCCAGGTTCTCACCGCGGGCGCGGGCCTGGTCGGCAGTGACGCCGGCCAGGAAGTCTTCCTGACGCTTCCCGGCGGCGCGCGAGCCCAGCCGCTACAGCGGGGCACGCTGGCCGGGCTCATGACGCAGTTGCCGTCCTGGCGCACAATTGGCGGGATAAGCGACGGGCTGCTGCCGGATGATAAACACCGCATTGGTGACCGGCCGCCCCCGTCGATGGAAGAATGTTTGCTGGCAGTGTGGCCGGGACCGTTCGGCTGGCTCCTTCTCGCCGAACCCCTGAGCGCGGCTGAGATCCAGGAAATCGCGGATGAGCTGGCTCAGCGTGAGCTATTTTCTACCGGCAATTCAGACAGATTCCCCGAACGGGCCCTGGCGGCTCGCCGCCTGAACCTGCGACACGCCGAGATGCGGAAGGGCACCTCGGCGGGACTGTGGCGGGTGCGACTCCTTGCGGGCGGTACTGATGCCGATGCCGCTTCGCGGGTGACCGGACTGGTGTGCGCTTCGGCCGATCTGGCCGGCCTGCCCTACGCCATCGCCCCGGCCAACAGCGCGGCCCGCGGCCTGCGGGAAATCCTGGCGGACCCGAGTCCGGCGTCGGCCGGCGGCGACGCGGTGCCCGGCCACCCGTTCTACGCGAGCACCGAGTTGATCGCCGCCCTGTCCAGGCCGCCTGAGCGCGAAGTTCCCGGGATCCGGCTGGCGCTGCGGCCAGATTTCGATGTCACCCAGGAACCGGCGGACAGCCGCGAGGCGATCGCCGTCGGCGAGATCCTGGACAGAACTCGCAGGCCGGCAGGCCCGCTGGTGCTGCCGCTCGACTCGCTGAACCGCCATGTGTTCGTCAGCGGTGCTACCGGATCCGGGAAATCGCAGACCGTGCGGACGCTGCTCGAGGCCGCCACCAGGGCCGGAATCCCGTGGCTAGTGGTGGAACCGGCCAAGGCCGAATACCGGCTGATGGCCGCGCGGCTGGCCGGGATCGGCACGGGCGGACCCGGAACCGATGCGCTGGTCGCCGAGGTCGTGCGGATCCGGCCGGGTGAGTCAGACGCGATAGCGGCCGGGCTCAACCCGCTCGAGCCCGCGCCGGACGCGGACGGCCGCCGGTTTCCGCTGCAGACCCACGCGGACCTCGTCAGGGCGCTGTTCATCGCGTCCTTCCGCTCGGAGGAGCCTTTCCCTCAGGTGCTTAGCGCGGCTCTGACCAGGGTGTATGAGGATGCCGGCTGGGACCTGGCCCTGGGCGAGACGGTCGTGGCGGACGCCAACCCCAGCTACCCGAACCTCACCGATCTTCAGCGGGCCGCGATCCGGATCGTGCAGGAAGTCGGCTACAGCCAGCGGATCACCGACGACGTGCTCGGCTTCATCAAGGTGCGGCTTTCCAGCCTGCGGCTGGGTACCACCGGCCGGTTCCTCGAGGGCGGCCACCAGCTCGACTTCGGCAAGCTGCTGCAGACCAACGTGGTGCTTGAGATCGAGGACGTGGGTGACGACAGTGACAAGGCGTTCCTGATGGGAACCGTGCTGATCAGGCTGGCCGAGCACCTGCGGATGGTGAACAGGGCCAGGCCGTCCGGCCCGGTCAGGCTCCGCCACCTGACCGTCATCGAGGAGGCGCACCGTCTGCTCCGCCGCCCGGAGACGCCCGGGAGCGCCGCCTCGGGGGGCGCGGCGGCGCACGCGGTCGAGATGTTCGCCGGGCTGCTCGCCGAGATCCGCGCCTACGGCGAGGGGCTCATCATCGCCGAACAGATCCCGGATCGTCTCATCCAGGACGTCATCAAGAACACGGCCGTGAAGATCACCCACCGTCTGCCCGCGGCCGACGACCGCGATGCCGTGGGCGCGACGATGAACATGACGCTGGCGCAGAACCGGTTCCTGGTCACGCTAAAGCCAGGCGAGGCCGCGGTGTTCGCCGACGGCATGGACTTTCCGCTGCTGGCAAAGATGCCGGACGGCACCAGCCGCGAAGCAGCCACGCAGGCCGCCACCGCCACCCCGGCCGGCGTGGTCGGGCCGCGCAGCATCACCTGCGGCGCCGACTGCGTGGGGCGGCCATGCACGCTGCGGGACATGCGGGTGGCCCAGCGCGCGCTGCATGAGTATCCGGCGATCAGGCTGTGGGCCGAACTGTCGGTCCTCGCGCACCTGACCGGCTGGCCTATGCCGGTGCCGCGTACCGCGCTGCTTTCGCTCCTGCAGCTGATGCCGTCCCGGTTGCGGGACTGCGCCATCTCCCATGGCGTCGACGCGGCCCTCAGCGTCCGGGTGCCGGTCATCGCCGGGCGGGTCAGCCCGGTCGGCCTCGCATCGCACGTCAGCACCGCAATCAGGTCCAGGGTGTCACGGGGAAGCTGGCTGTGCCAGCGGGAGGAACCCAAGTGGCTCGCCCCCGCCTACAAGTGGACGCTCGTCCTCGACGCGCTCAAATCCGCCGACCGGAAGAACCCTGGCGCCGGCCCGCACCCCCGGAGTTCGGAATGGGAGCGGACGTACGGGCAGGCCATCGCGGGCGATACCTGTGCGCGGCAGGTGGGCACGGTGCAGCGCTGGTACGACGGAGCGCAGCGTGACGGCTGGGAGGTGCGAGCCGTGGCGTTCGGCGTCGACAGTCCTTCCAGCGTCGAAAGAGCCGTCGGCGCCCGAGCGGAAGACGACGACTTCGAGGAGCGCTTCACCGGCTACCTCGACCAGTTCGTCGACTGCCGCTGGCCCCGGCTATACCTGACGCCCGATCCCCTCGGAGATCCCCCAGAGCCTAGATAACTCAGGCGCTGGCGACCTTCGAGCTGACATAGGCGGCGTAACCCGCTGCGTCAAGCGATATATTTCGCTTCTATGTTCCATAGATCGTGTACGGTCAAATTCAAGATCAATATTCCGAACGGGCGGTGGTGCATGCACCAAGAACCGGTTCCTCCGGGACCTGGGCGGGACGAGGATCCGGCCCGGCTTCATGATGTGAGAATCGGCTAGCCAGGCGCACTTTGTTGTCCACAGCGGAATCCACAGAAGTGTGCATCGACTTGCCAGTTGCACCCTGCATCCTGGGCCGTTGCGTGAAGAGTTATCCACAATGCGTGCTTGTGGAGAATGCCTCTCAGGTTAGCGGCAAGAGTTCGGGGAGTCGTCCGGAGGCCGCCGCTGACCGGGAACGCCAGCCCCATCGGCCGGAAACGCACAGCCAGACGAGCGCCACGGCCGCGAGGAGGCGGATGCTCGGCGTGAGCCATGTTCCGTTGAACTGGCTGATGTCATAGAGCCAGTGGGGCTCGACCGGGCTCTGGATCGCCTGGGCGTAGATGGTCGCGCCCGCGAGCAGGCGGATCAGCACCACCCAGTCCAGCTTTGACGCCGGGTACAGCGCGAGCAGGCTGACGGCCATCACGTCGTACCAGGGCCGCTGGAACCCGGTGACGAAGAGCCACGCCAGGCCCAGCGCCAGGGCCGGGGCTACGGCTGGCAGGCCGGGTACCCGGTCCGGGAAACGCAGTAGTGCCACCAGCGCGACCGCCGCGAACAGCAGGTAAGCGATCAGCTCGAGGTGCGGCGGAACGCTTGACACGCTGAATTGCGTGTAGCCGAGCACCGGCCGCCAGAAGAGCTGGTACATGGTGTCCCAGGTGATACCGGGGCTGCGGGTGACGAGCACCTTGATCGCAGGGGTTCCTGCCGCCAGGTAGGACGGGACTACCACGACCAGGAAGCCGGCCGCGGCACCCGCCAAGGCCTTGAGCGACCTGCGACAGGCCCAGGCCACAGCCAGACCGAAGAGGGCATACTCCACCTTGGTGCCGGTCGCCACCCCGATCAGCAGGCCAGCCAGGACCGCCCCGCCGATGCCGATCTGCCCGTGCGGGCTGCGCTCCCCGTGCGGGCCGCGCTCCCCGTGCGGGCTGCGCTCCCCGTGCGGGCTGCGTCCGGTTTCCGGGCTGCGCGCCCGTAGCGCCACGACGCCGAGCAGCCCGAACACCGCGGCCAGCCCGTCGATGTGGCCGCTCGCGACGATCTCCCACAGCAGCAGCGGGTTCACCGACCAGAGCAGGTGGGCCCGCAGGCGCATCTCGGGGTCGGAGCGGAGCATGCGGTCCAGGGCTAGGATCACCGCCCCGAAGGCGACCGCTTCCTCCAGCTTCAGCCAGAACGTGATGCGGGCCAGCGATGTCCCGCCAAGCTCAGCCGCGGCCCACTCCGCCGCCGTGGCCACGGGCCCGTACACGGACACCGTGTTCGTCCAGCTGGACGGGATCTCGCCGAAGGGTATCTGCCGCCCGACCGGATCGCCGCTCCGCCGCAGCTGCAGCGGGGTCATGACGTACGGGCTTTGCCCGATTACCGCGGTCCGGCCGCTGGCGGCATAGGAGATCGAGTCCGTCGAGCCCGCAGGCGGGAGCACGGTAAGCACCACGACGGCCAGGAACGCGGCCGCGATGATCGGCCTTGCCGGGGGCCGCGCGCCCCGGGCGACGGCGACGAGGCCGGCGATTACTCCCGCGCAGCCCAGCGCCATCGCGGCCCACAGCGATACCGTTACGAACGTGGCCGTGAGGTGCAGCGCATGCCACCACGGGGGGCCGCTCGCCCGGCGCATGGCAGGCACCGAGACGTTCGGGCCCGCGGCCGAGATCACGATCATGATCAGCGTCGCGGCCGCGATGGCGGCTGCGGCGAGCCAGCCGATCAGGCGGGTGAGTTCGGGTGAGCCCGGACGATTCACCCGGGCCGCGCTGGTCGCTTCGACCCCGTCCTTGTCACTCACCAAATCGCCCGTCTGCTGGTCATAGTCCTGGTTGCCGCACTCGCGGGTCCGTGACTAGACGGTACCGGATCACGCGGACGGGAGTCCTGCCCCCGGATGTCAAAAGCCGGCCAGACCGCTCCAGACCGCAGAAGCCGGGATACCCGCGGCGGAAACGGAAACGCCCGCGGCGGACACGGAAACGCCCGCGGCGGACACGGAAACGCCCGCGGCTGTCTTCGCGCCGTCGCGTCAGGCGATCAGCGTGGCGTGCAGCGCCGCGGGCGCCTCTTTCGTCAATTTCCGGGACCTGCGTGACCTGTCTCGCTACGTCTTGGGTATGGTGACCTGGCCGTTCACCTCCGAACCCATGGCCTCGTCACCCGCGGACTGGCCGTCCTGCGCGGTCCGTTCGTCCTCGGACTCGGTGGCGCTCTTGGCCTCCGCGGTGGCACTGGCGTAACGACGCCGCATGGTGATGGCGGCGCCAGCGCCGGCGGCGGCTATCACCGCGCCGACACCGAGGAGCCAGCGCCAGTCCAGCAGCCTCCGGATACCGGTCTTCTTCGTTCCGCCGCGCCTGACCTGATGAGCGGTTGACCGCAGAGCCGATGACACCTTCGGGGCGACGATGGCGGTGACCGCCTCCGCAGCGTCCTCAAGACGTGGCGCGGCCCAGTCCCGTGCGCCTTGAACGGCGTCCTCGAGCCGCGGTGCAGCCCACTCGCGTGCGCCGTGAACGGCGTCCTCGACACGGGGCGCCGCCCACTCCTTAGCGCCCTGAACGCCCTGGCGGACTCCCTCAACCGCTGTCGTTCCCGCGCGCTTTCCCACCGGGATGGCCTGCGCGGCGGCGTCCTTGGCGCGATCCTTCGCGCGTACGCCGATCGCGGCCGCCCCGGCCGTGGTGCGGTTGGTCTTGATAAGGGACACAGTAAACCTCCCGAGCATAATCCCGTTATCACAGGCTTCCCGCCTTTGCTGGGTTCAATCATCGCGCGCTACCGGTACGGTGATGAGTGGAGGAAATTTACAGCGACGAAATGTCCGGCCATTTAGATGGCTGGACGAGGAGTCAAACGCATGACAGAGACGCTGACCGCGACGCTGCGCACGATCCAGGGGCAGGTTGTCATCCGCCTCTTCCCTGATCACGCGCCGAAGACGGTACGCAATTTCGTGGAACTGGCCGAGGGCGGCAGGCAGTGGACCGACCCGCGCACCGGGCGGACGACCACGGACAAGCTGTACGGCGGAACCGTTTTCCACCGGGTCATCCCCGACTTCATGATCCAGGGCGGGGACCCGCTCGGTTCTGGCCGGGGCGGACCCGGCTACAAGTTCGCCGATGAAATCCACCCGGACCTCGCGTTCGACCGGCCGTACCTGCTGGCTATGGCGAACGCCGGACCCGGCACCAACGGCTCGCAGTTCTTCATCACGGTCGCGGCCACGCCCTGGCTGAACGGTAAGCACACCATCTTCGGCCAGGTCATCGAGGGTACCGATGTGGTTGACCTGATCAGCCGGGTGAAAACAGGCAGCCAGGACAGGCCGGTGGAAGACGTGACCATCGAGTCGGTCACGGTACAGCGCGGCAACAGCGCTTCCTAAGCTGATTGGATCAAGCCGTGAACACGCCCAGCGATTCCGGATCGGGCGGACACAGCCGGCCGGACGGGGTCGCGCCGGGGATTCAAGGGACTCAAGGGGGCCAAGGGGCCCAGGCGGCTCCTGCCTGTTACCGGCATCCTGGCCGGGAAACGTACGTCTCCTGTGTCCGGTGCGGGCGCTACGCATGCCCTGACTGCATGCGCTCGGCCTCGGTAGGCCAGCAGTGCGTGGAGTGCGTGGGTGAGGGCGCGCGCAGGACCCGCCCGGCCAGGACCACCTTCGGCGGCCGCCCGGCCGCGAGCGCCGTCGTCACCTGGACGCTGGTCGCGATCAACGTGGCGGTGTTCCTGGTTACCTGGGTCCGCCCGGGCATCGTCAACGACCTTGAGATGCTCGGGTACGCCTCGTACACGCCCAGCGGTCCCGCTCACGGGGTGGCCGCGGGCGAGTGGTACCGGCTGATCACGTCCGCATTCCTGGCCCCGGCCACCGGCCTGAGCGGCCTGGGCTTCGTGGACATCCTGTTCAACATGTGGGCCCTGGTCTTCGTGGGACCCTCGCTTGAGGGCCTCCTCGGCCGGGCGCGCTTCCTCGCGGTATACCTGCTCAGCGCTGTGGGCGGCGGGGTGATGTACTACTTCCTCGCGCTGCCGAACAATGCCGCGGTGGGCGCCTCGGGTGCCATCTTCGGGCTGTTCGGAGCGTGGTTCGTCGTGTCCAGGCGGCTGCGCCTCGACACCCGCGGGATCGTCGTCCTGATCGCCATCAACCTGGCTTTCGGCTTCTTCTTCCGCAACGTCATCGCCTGGCAGGACCACATCGGCGGGCTGCTCACCGGCGCGCTGCTCACCGCCGCCTACGCGTACGCGCCCCGCAAGAACCGCGCCGTCATCCAGGTGGTCGCCACCGTCGTGGTCGTGGCCTTGATCGCGGTCGCAGTCGTGATCAGGAACGGCCAGCTCACCAGCGGCCTCTAGGGCTTGTGGGTCCTTGTCGGACCACGCAGACCCGGGTCAGCGCCACCTAGTGGACAGGGTGACGCCCGCGATGATGAACGCGAAGCCCACCACGAGGTTCCACGCGCCTAGGGCGGACATGCCCGGGATGGAACCCTGCGAGAAGTAATACGTCACGATCCAGGCGAGACCGACGATCAGGCAGGCCACGATGGTCGGACCGACCCATGGTGCACTGACCTTCCTCCGCGCCGTCTTCGGCGGCGGAGGGGTGTAGACCGTCCTCTTGCGGACGCGCGACTTGGGCACGACGGCCTCCTGGGTGGCACACCTGGCGAAGCAACTCTGCGATGCGGACCTAAGCGTAGCCGCTCCATGCCGCAGTCGGCGCGATCCGCGTTTTCCGGACGACGCTGGTAACCAATAGATATCATTCAGTTTCTCTTAGTGACCAGACTCCGCCGCCGATATCGCGATGAATGGATGGGTCGTGCGACAGGTTATCCGTGCTGCCGGGGAGATCCTGCTGACCGTGGGAGTAATCGGCCTGCTCTTCATCGGCTATCTGGTCTGGGGCACCGCGCTGCGGGCAGCGTCCGCCCAGCGGGCGCTGACCAATGAACTGAACCAGCAGTGGCAGCGGGCTCCGGCCCGCGGAGCCGCCATCGACGTCAGCTCAGAACAGTTCCACGTTGCCACCGGGCAGCCCTTCGCCTTCATCCAGATCCCGGCCTTCGGCAAGCAATGGCGGTTCACCCTGATCCAGGGCACCGCCCTGGCCCAGCTCAACGTGAGCCCCGGTCACGTACCAGGGACCCAGTGGCCCGGCCAGCTGGGCAACTTCGCCATCGCGGGACACCGGGTGACGGCGGGCAACCCGTTCTGGTCGCTGCCGTCGATGAAAGACGGAAACCTGGTTTACATCGAGACCCGGCTCAACGACTACACCTACCGGGTCGTCGGCAAGAAATGGGTGTCGCCGACCGACCTGGGCGTGCTTGACCCGGTGCCGGGCTACCCGCGGCAGCGCCCGGCCAAGCGGCTGATCACGCTGATTACCTGCGACCCCGCCTGGACCGGCACCCACCGGGTGATCGTCACCGGCGTCCTGATCGCCGCAAAACCCCGCTAAACGAGATCTGAGGAGCGCATGTACGCCTGGCTATGGCATCGGCTGCCTGGCAGCACCCGCGCCCGTGCGGGGACGATGATCCTGATCGTCCTCGCGGTGGCGTTGGCCCTGTGGTTCTTCGTCTTCCCCTGGGCCTCGATTCACCTGCCGATCGACATGTCCGGCTTCAACGGCTAGCCGCCTTCGCTTCACCTGGAGCGGCTACGACCCCCAGCCTCCGACGGAGGTCGAGTTCCGCTTCGTTCCCTGGGAGGGGGACACCTACGTTCAGGTAACGGAAACCGGGTTCAGCGGCGACGGGGACACCCTCGTGCAGCGGGTGATCGACTCCACCACCGGCTTCACCTTCCTCCTCAGCTCGCTCAAGGCCTTCCTTGAGCACGACGTCGTCCTGCGAGTTGTCGTGGACGCCCATCCAGCGGGCATCGAGATCTAGGCAGGGAGCACCAGGCCTAAGAACCCGAGGCCGGTGCCGCCGCTTCCAGTCGGGCTCGGGCTGGCCGAGGGAGACCCGGACGGGGACGCGGACGGAGACGCGCCGTTCTGCACGAAGATGTTGACCGTGGAGCCCTTCGCCGCGGTGCCGTTCGCCGCCGGTACCTGGTTGAAGACAGTGCCGTTGGCGTACTGCGCCCCACCCGACCCCTGCGTGACGCTGACCTTGAAGCCGGCCTGGGTCAGGACCTGGGTAGCTGTCTGCTGGGACTCGCCGATGACCGAAGGCACCGTGACCGCCCCGCCGGAGACGGTGATGGTCACGGTGGAGCCTGGCGCGGCCGTGCCTCCGCTTGGACTCTGAGCGACCACCGTTCCCGTTGGCTGAGTTGACGTGGGGTCCGACTTGACCGAAACCAGGAAACCCTGGGCCTGCAACGTGGACTGGGCCTGGTTCTCCTGCTGGCCGGTGACGTTCGGCACCGCGACCGGAGCCGCTCCCTTGGAGACGTACAGCGTCACCAGGGTATTCGCGGCGACGGTGTTGCCCTGCTGGGGGTTGGAGGTGATCACCAGGCCCTTGTTGACGGTGGATGACGCTTGATCGACCCTGGTCCAGCGCAGGTGCGCGGCCGTGATCTGCGCTTCCGCCGTGGCGACAGGCTCGTTGTTCACCAGCGGCACCGCATAGGTCTTGCCCCCGCCGGCGAGCAGGTAGTAGGCCACGCCGGCGACGACACCGAGCACCAGCACCAGCCCGAGGACCCAGGGAATCCAGCGGCGGCTGGTCCCGCCGCCGCGCCCGCCGCGGTCATAGTCCCGGCCTGCGTAGTCATAGTCCTCGACCGGCGGGATCTGCGACGTCGCCCCCGTCATCATCGGGCCTGCGCCCAGCCGCTGGGTCTGCGGGTACATGTCGAGCCTGGTCGGCGGCGCGGCCGCCACCGGCATGCCGGAGGCGGCGCGCTGCAGATCGGCGCGCATGTCGGCGGCGGTCTGGTACCTGTCGGCGGGGGACTTGGCCATCGCCTTCAGCACGATCGCATCCGCCCACGCCGGGACGTCAGGGTCGACCCGCGACGGCGGCACCGGGTTCTCCCTGACATGCTGGTAGGCGATGGCGACCGGCGAGTCGCCGGTGAACGGCGGCCTGCCGGTCAGCAACTCGTACAGCAGGCAGCCGGCTGAGTACAGGTCACTGCGGGCATCGACCCGGTCGCCCCGGGCCTGCTCCGGCGACAGGTACTGCGCGGTGCCGATCACCTGGGCCGTCTGGGTCATCGTGGACTGGGCGTCGCTCATCGCCCGGGCGATGCCGAAGTCCATGACCTTGATATCGCCGTTGCGGGTCACCATCACGTTGCCAGGCTTGATGTCGCGGTGCACGATCCCGGCCTGATGGCTGTAGTCCAGCGCGCGCAGCACCCCGTCGATGATCTCCAGGGTCCGCTCCGGCAGCAGCCGGTGGCCTTCTTGCAGCAGGTCCCGCACCGTGCGGCCGTCCACGTACTCCATCACGATGTAGGGCACCGGGACACCCGTGGCCATGTCCTCGCCGGTGTCATACACCGCCACGATGGACGGGTGGTTCAGCGAGGCCGCCGACTGTGCCTCCCGGCGGAACCTCGCCTGGAATATCTGATCCCTGGCCAGGTCGGTGCGCAGCGTCTTAATCGCGACGATCCGGTCAAGCCGGATGTCACGCGCCCGGTACACCTCGGCCATGCCGCCGCGACCCACCACGCCATCGAGCTCGTAGCGGCCGCCGAGTAGACGGGGCTGTGTCATATCTCGCACTGTGCCAAACCACCCTGCATTTTTTTTAGTGTCTCTAAGTCGGTGAGCTCGTCGGTGATGGGCTCGCCGACGACGAACTCGTCGGGGTCGGTGCACTGCTCGTCGACGCTGACGGCCTCACCGTCGGCGACGTCTTCGGGGACGCTGTCGGTCTAACGGACTTGGTCGGCCGCGGGTTGCCGACGGGGCTGGGCGACGTGGTCGGCGGCTGCACGACCAGACTAGGCTGCGGCGTCGGCCTGGGGTGCTGGCTGGCGCGGTGAGAAGGCGTGCTGGCCGGCGAGCTCAGGTGCTGAGCCGTGTTGCTGCCCACGTTCCCGCTGGTCCGGCCAGAGATATGGCCGGTCAGATACAGGCCGGCCGCAACGGCGGCGGCGCATAGGGCCGCGGTCGAGCCGACTGTCACCAGCCGGCGGCGCCGTTTCGAGCGGCGCGTACCGGCGCCACGCGGCCGCCCGGGGCCAGGACCTTCCTGGCCGGGCAGGGCACCCGTCGCCGCGGCGGGCAGGTCCGCCCTGGTCGCGCCAAGGCCCGCCCTGGTCGCGCCCGGGTCCGCCCTGGTCGCGCCCAGATACTCGCCGGACTCACCCAGGGTCAGGGCGTCACGCAACATGTCGGCGCGGTCGGCTACCACCCGGACCCCGGCGGGACGCTCCTCCGGGGTCTTGGCCAGCATGTGGTAGACCAGATCGCTGACCGGCTGCGGCACGTCCGGCGGCAGCGCGGGCACCGGTTCGTGCTTGTGCGCGAACGCGATCGCCAGCGGCTCGCTGGCCGTGAACGGCGGATGTCCGGCCAGGCACTCGTACGCGACCACGCCGAGCGAGTAGATGTCGGAGGAATCGGTCACCGGAGCGCCGGTAGCCTGCTCGGGCGATACGTACATCGCCGTGCCCATTACCATGCCGGTCTCGGTCAGGTGCGACGCCTGCGCCGCGGCCACCGCGGTGGCGATGCCGAAGTCGGTGATCTTCACCGTGCCGCCCGCGGCCACCAGCAGGTTGCCTGGCTTGATGTCGCGGTGCACGATGCCGGCCTGGTGCGCGGCGTCGAGCGCGCGCGCCGCCTGGCTGATGATGTCCAGGGTCGCGTCGGCGGACAGCCGGCCGGCCCGGGCCAGGATCGCGGACAGCGGCTCGCCGTTGACCAGCTCCATGATCAAGTAGGCGCCGCCGAACTCGGAGGACTCGCCGTAGTCGTAGACCCGCGCGATGCCCGGATGGGACAAGCTGGCCGCGTACCGCGCCTCGGCGCGGAACCTGGCCAGGAACGCTTCGTCGCCGGCCCGCCCGGTGGGCAGCAGCTTGACCGCGACGGCGCGGTTGAGCAACTCATCCTCGCCGCGCCACACCTCGCCCATGCCGCCGGCCGCTATGCGGTCGGTCAGCCGGTAGCGACCGGCCAGCAGATAATCGCTCACTGATTCCCCAGGGTGGCCAGGTATGCCTTAATGACCTGCACAGCGATGGGTGCGGCCGCGGTTGCGCCGTAACCGCCACCTTGAATTATGACGCCCACGGCGATACTCGGGTTGCCGTAAGGGGCAAAGCAGGTGAAGGCCGCGTCGTTGAGCCCGCTGTTCTGACCGGTCTCGGCCGTACCGGTCTTGCCGGCGATGACCAGGCCGCCTTCGGCCTGGGCGTTGAAGGCGGCGGCCGTGCCGTTGGGGTCTTGCACCACGGCGCGCATCATCTGTCCCACGTCATTGGCAACGGATGAGGAGACCGGCTGGCTCAGCGTGGACTGCGGTGTCGTCTGCACCGTGCTCAGGTCGCTGGCGGTGACCTGCTGCACCAGGTAGGGCTTCATCAGCGTGCCGCCGTTGGCGATGGCCGCCGCGAACATGGCTTCCTGCAGCGGGGTGACGGTGTCGCTGAACTGGCCGATCGCCGAGAAGGCGGTCAGCGCCTGGCTCGGCGGGATGACGTAGTTGCTCTGCGCCACGCCCAGCGGGACGGTCAGGTTCGGGTTGTTCATGCCGAACTTCCCGGCCATGGCGTTAAGCGCCGCCGCGCCGACAGTCATGCCGATCTTGGCGAAGGTCGTGTCGCAGGACTGGGCGAACGCGGTGATCAACGGCGCCTGGCCGCTCCCGTTCCCGCATATCTCGCCGAGGTTGTTGGTGAGGATGTGAGTGGTCTGCGGGAGCGTGAGCTGGGTCGGCGAGTCCACGTTGGTATTGATGGTGGTATTGGGACTCTGCGTGAGCAGCGCCGAACTCGTCACGATCTTGAACGTCGAGCCGGGCGGGTACGTCGCCTGAAGGGCCCGGTTGAGCCTCGGGTTGCCCGGGTCCGTGAGGAGCGCAGTGTCGTTCTTGTTGAGCTGGGTGCCATTGTGTATGGCGAGCAGGTTCGGGTCGTAGCTGGGGTAAGAGGCCATGGCGAGGATCTTCCCGGTCTTCGGGTCGAGCGCCACGACCGCGCCGGGCTTGCCGAGCGATGCCAGCGCGTTGTAGGCCGCGGCTTGCGCCTTGGAATTGATGGTGAGCGTGACGTTGGCGCCCTTGCGATGTTTGCCCGTGAGCAGGTCGATGACGTTGCGCACGGTCAGCGCGGAATCGTTCCCGGACAGCAGCGAATTCTCCGCCGCCTCGACGCCGGTCTGGCTGTACAGGGTGTCGTAACCAGTCACCGGCGCGTAGACGGGACCCTGGGGGTAATGACGCGTGTACTTGTAGATGTCGTTGCTCGGCCTGGACTCGGCGACCGACACGCCATCGGCGGTGACTATGTTGCCGCGCTGGTACTGGAACTGCGCCTCGAACGCGCGGGCGTTGTTCGGCTTGGTCGCGAGGCTGGCAGGCTCGAAGCCCTGCAGGTAGTTGATGTTGATCAGGAGCAGCAGGAACATCGCGAGGACGGCGATCGACATCCGGCGCAGCGCCCGGTTCACTTGAGCGTCACCACCTGCGTCAGCCCTTCTTCCTGGATCGGCCGCGGCGGAGGCCGCCGCGCGGTGTCGCTTATCCGGGCCAGCACGGCGATCAGCATCCAGCTTGCCACCAGCGAGGATCCCCCCTGGGACAGGAACGGGGTGGTGATGCCGGTCAGCGGGATGAGCCTGGTTACGCCGCCGACGATGACGAACACCTGCAGGGCGAGCATGAAGGACAGGCTGCCGGCCAGCAGCTTGGAGTACGCATCCTTGACCGACATCGCGGCACGAAATCCGCGCTGCACGATGAGCCCGTAGATCAGCAGGATGGCCATCACCCCGGCGAGCCCGAGTTCCTCGCCGAACGCGGTAATCACCAGGTCGCTCTGCACCAGCGGGGTGATGTACGGCTGGCCACCGCCCAGGCCCTTTCCGAGCAGGCCGCCGCTGGCCATCCCGTACAGGCCCTGAACGAGCTGGTAGGCGTTATGGCTGGGATTCAGCCCGCTGAACGGGTGTAGCCAGATGTTGAACCGCTGGCCCACGTGCCCGACCAGCTTGCTGGCGGCGAACGCGCCCACCACGAACATGAGGAAGCCGAGCAGCAGCCAGGAGGTCCGGGACGTGGCGATGTACAGCGCCGCGACGAACAGGCCCATGAATACCGCGCTGGTGCCGATGTCGCTCTCGAAGACGAGCAGCAGCAGGCTGGCCGCCCAGGCCAGCAAGATCGGGCCGAGATCGCGCGCCCGGGGCAGGTCGATGCCGAGCACCCGGCGGCCGGCCAGCGCCAGCACGTCCCGCTTGGCCACCAGGTAGCCGGCGAACGAGGCGGCCAGCGCGAGCTTGGCGAACTCCTCGGGCTGGATGGTAAACGCGCCGAGCCGGATCTGGATCTTCGCGCCGGTGCCCGCCACCTGGCTGATCGACGCAGGCAGCAGCGCCGGCAGCGCTATCAGCAGGAGCCCGATGGCGCCGAGTGTGTAGGTGTAGCGCTGCAGCACGCGCGGCTCGCGGACGAGGGCGAGCACCGCGACGAAGCATCCGATGCCGATGGCCGAGTAGAGGATCTGGATGTTGGTCGCGGATGTGCTCATCGGAGCGGTGAGCAGGCTGCCCTGCGCGGCTAGCCGGTAGGTCATCACGATGCCCAGTCCGTTCAGCACGGCCGCGAGCGGAAGCAGCAACGGGTCCGCCCAGGGAGCGAACCTGCGCATGGCCAGATGAGCGATGACGACGACGACAATGTAGGCGGCCATGTATTCCGCCAGCCCCGATGGCAGCTTGCCCTTGAGGCTGAAACCGACGTTCGCGAACGCGAACGCGATAAGCCCGAAGGCGAAAACAAGCATGATCAGCTCGGTGCGCCGCCTGCCGCGGGACACCGGGACCAGCGGGTTGTCCGGATCAACCGCCGGTGACGGTGCGGTGATGCTGCTCACGAGTGCCCTGTGGCAGCGGGGACGACGGCATTGGCGGGGATCCCGAACGCGGTTGACGGCGGGCACATCGGCCCGGCCTTGGGCGGCTGCGGGCCGGGCTTGGAGATGCCGTTCACCGGTTTCTTCAGCCGCTTGGCCAGCGCAACTTCCGCCTGGTAACTGCTCTGCTCGGACACCCAGGCTTGCAGCGCGGCGTACTGGTGCTGGCAGGTGGTCACGGCGGCGCGGACGTTGGCGACTATTCTCTGGGCCTCGCTCAGGCTGCTGGCGGTGATCGTGGCCTTTACCGTCTGCTGATAGTTCGACGGTACCTGGGCGAGCGGGATCGCGGTCTGCTGATAGGGCCTGGACAGGCTGATCCCGGCGATTCGCTGGTTGATGCCCCGGTAGATGACGACCTCACCCTTGCTGTCGGCCGCCACGTAATACTGGTCCTGGCTCCACCGCCAGGCTATGTAGCCGCCGCCGATGATGACGGCCAGCAGCACCACCAGGGAGGTGGTCACGATCGGCCAGCGGCGGCGACCCGCCCGGACGGCACGCTTCGGCTGGCCGCGGTGGCTGCGGCGGGAGGGGGCAGCTCGCAGGCCGGTACCGTTCTCGCTCGCCGGCGCGAGCGGCATGGAGGCCGGGTCCAGGTCGTCGACGGCCGTCATCGAATTGGGCATGGTCAGCGAAGGCTGCCGGTGATCGTCATAGTGATCCCCGAAGTGATTCTCCAGGTGGTCATCGATGCCGCCGAACGGGCTGCCTGGGGCGGTGCCGTCGGTGCTGAGCCTCGGGTCGCTGACGTTCGCCGCGGCGCCGGCCATGACCGGAGTCCCGGTCGACGGCACCCGGGACGTGGCCGTATCCACCACATCCGCCACGATGCAGGTGATATTGTCCGGGCCGCCGCCGTGCAGCGCGAGCTCGATCAGCTGGCGCGTGACCGCCTCGGGATCTTCGATAGTGGCCAGCGTCTCGCGCAGGGTCTCGTCGCTGACCACGCCGGACAGCCCGTCCGAGCAGAGCAGGTAACGGTCGCCCGCCTGGCCATCGTGCACGGACAGGTCAGGCTCGGCGACCGACCTGCCGTCCAGCGCCCGCAGCAGCAGCGAGCGCTGCGGGTGGGTGGAGACATCCTCGGCGCTGATCCTGCCCTCATCGACCAGCGACTGCACCAGGGTGTGATCGTGGGTGATCTGGTAGAGCTCACCCTCCCGCAGCAGGTAACCGCGCGAATCGCCGATGTGGCACACGGCCGCGTGCCCATCGGACCAGAACAGAGCGGTCAGCGTGGTGCCCATGCCCTCGACCGCCGGGTTGGCGATGATCATCTCCTGCAGCCGGGCGTTGGCCGCGGCGACCGCCGAGGAGAGTTCCGCCAGCATGTCGCCGCCGGGCGGCTCGGAGTCGAGTTTCGCCATCGACGCGATGGTCAGCGAGCTAGCCACCTCGCCTGCGGCGTGGCCGCCCATCCCGTCCGCCACCGCGAGCAGACGGGGTCCCGCATACGCCGAGTCCTCATTCCCTTCACGGAGGAGGCCGACGTCGGAACGTACCGCATAGCGGAGTACAAGTGTCATCTGCGCAGTTCCAGAACGGTCTTACCAATGCGGATCGGCACGCCCAGCGGCACTGGCATCGGCCGCGTCACCTTCTGCCGGTCCAGGTAGGTGCCATTGGTCGAACCGAGATCCTCGACGATCCACTGACCGTCCTGCGGGAAAATCCGGGCATGTCGGCTTGAAGCGTAGTCGTCGTTGAGCACTAGCGTGGCATCATTGGCCCGCCCCAGCGTGATCTGCTGCTGGGCGAGATCAAGGCTGGTGCCTTTCAGCGCGCCGGCCGTCACCACCAAGATGCGCGGCGAACCGCGGCCGGCCCGCGGCGGCCGGGCCGGACGGCCCTGGCGCGGGGCCTGGGCCTGGGCCTGGCGCACCTTGCCCCGCCTGGCCGTGGTGGACGGGCCGCCAAGCAGGTCAGTGCGGACGACTCCGATGGCCGCTATGACGAAAAGCCACAGCACGGCCAGGAACGCCACCCTGATAATGGTGAGAGACAGCTCGTTCATCTGCGGCCACGCCCTTGGACCCTAGTAGCTGGTGCGCGAGTAAGCAGTGCCCTGTCCATCCTCGCGGTCTTGGCCATCCTGGCGGAAGATCAGTGTGGTGCGGCCCAGCGAGATATGGGTACCGTCAATGAGCGCCACCCGCCTGACCGGCTGGCCGTTAACGAAGGTGCCGTTAGTGGAGCTTAGATCCACCAGGACGACCTGGTCATTTTCCACCCTTAGCTCCGCGTGATGCCTGGACACGCCCGGATCCACCAGCCGCAGGTCGCAGTCGGTACCCCGGCCGAGCAGCGTCACCGGTGTCTGCAGCTCGTAGGTGTGCTGCTCGCCGCCCGCGGGTCCGCCGGGAGCCCCTGGTCCGGAGACCAGCAGCCGCGGGTGGCCCGGGAATCCCCGCCCCTGCGTGCGCGGCAGGTCACTGGCCGGCAGCCGGATCTCGCCGCCTTCGATGGTCGAGCCCCGGATGACGCCGGACCGGATCCGGAACGTGCCCGTGGTCATATCGGGGACGCCTTCGAACCGCATCCGCACCGGGCCCACGAACGAGTAGCCCTGTTCCTTGGCGTAGTCCCTGGCCAGGTTGGCGAGTTCGACCCCCAGGCTCTCGGCGTATACGTCGAGGCGCTCGTGGTCGCTCTCGGCCAACTCGACGACGAAATCGTTCGGCACCAGCGTGCGGCCCTTGGCCACAATGGCCGCCCGGTCGTCCATCTCACGCTGGACAGCGCTCGCCACCTCGACCGGCTGTAGCTCGGACCTGAAGGCGCGCGCGAAGGCACCCTCTACCATGCCTTCAAGACGACGCTCGAAGCGCTGCAGAACTCCCAACGTGCCACCTCCCTTCACGTCCCTTGCCCCGATCGTATCCGGGGCGCGGGAGCGCTCGCGGTCGTGCTAACCTACTCGTTGCCCGGGGCGGGTGGCGGAACGGCAGACGCGCACGGTTCAGGTCCGTGTGTCCGAAAGGACGTGAGGGTTCAAATCCCTCCTCGCCCACATATATATAGGTGTACCCGCTGCCTGGCCAGCACGGGAACACATGTTACGGAACGACGATGACGGGGCAGCGGGCGTGCCGGGCCAGCCATCCGGAGACGGAACCAGCGACCCGATGCCAGATGTGCTTCGGCGCTCCGATCACGAGCGCGTCCGCGCTGAATTCCTCCGCGGCCGCGGCGAGTTCCCTGGCCGGGCTGCCTCGCCGGGTGCGGACGTGCACATCCAGCTCGACGCCCCCGGTCACCTGGTCGAGCTCGGCGAGCAGCCAGCGCTCCAGCGCCTCGGCGTCGCGCGGCACGCCCACGACCTGCCCGGTCAGCGGCTCGCAGTAGACCCCTGACGAGCACACGTACACGACGAGCAGCGGCCTGCCGAGCCGCATCGACACGCCGGCCGCATACGCCAGTGCGTTGCGGCTCGACGCCGAACCGTCGTAACCCGCGATGACCGGGTGCTGGAGCCTGAGCGAGGACGTCTGTAGCTCGGCGAGCGGAGCCGGCTCGGGAACCTCAGTGCTGGCTTCCGGGCCGGTTTCCGCCGCGACCTCGGGTGGCGGCGTGCGGGAAGGCCGTCCCGGCCGCTCCGGCTGGCCCGGTGATGGGCTTGACTCTGTCTGGTCCATAGTCCGCGTCCTAGCGGAAGACCGCTTCCTCGACAGCCATACCGTGATGATTGCCCCGGATGAACGGCCTTACTCGTATTTGAAAAGCACTATAGATCAGTGCGGGACCAGATGTGAGTAGTCACGGACGCTCTGCTTACGCAGACATGGCACGATGTTCAGGTGACCGCAGAGCAAGCGGGGACGATCAGCAGCCGCACCGACGCGACGGCTCGTGCGGTGATCGAGTGCGCGGCCGATGCGATTGTCGCGTTCAGCACCGACCGCACGGTGATGCTGTGGAATCCGGCGGCCGAGCGGATGTTCGGCTGGGCCGCGGCCGAGGTCATAGGCCTCGAGCCGCAGATCATCCCCGAGGAGCTGAAGGCCGAGCACAACGCGGTCCTCGAACGGGTCAGGGGCGGCGGCCAGATCTCCTTCGCGACCCGCAGGATCCGCAAGGACAGCACGGTCATCGACTTGCGGATCGACACCAGCGCGCTGATCGACGGCGCCGGCGAGGTGACCGGCTGGGTCAACGTCTGCCACCAGACCGGGGAAGACGACGTGGCCAGGCATTACATGGCCGAACGGGCCCGGGTGGTACGCAGGCTTGGCGACGTCGTCGCCGACATGAACGCCCAGCGCGACCTGGAATCGGTGCTCGACCGCATTGCGGCGAGCCTGCGCGAGCTGACCAGTGCCGACGCCGGCGGCTTCGTGATCATCGAGGATGACACGCTCCGGCTGGTCAGCGCGGCCGGGCTGCCGGCCCGGCTGCGCGGCCGGACCGCGACCTTGTCCAGCAGCCTGGTCGGCGAGCTGATGCACTCAGGCAAGACGGTCATGATGGCGACCGGCGAATCGGGCGGCTTCGATGACCTCATCTGGTCGGCGCTGCCCGGCCTGCACACGATCGCGCTCAGCCTGTCGCACGTGGCGGGCAAGCCCTACGGCGCGCTCTACGCGCTGTACAGCCGGCGCAAGCTCAGCCATGTCGAGCTGGAGCTGCTCGAGCTGCTCGCCGGCCACGCCGGCATGGCCCTCACCAACGCGATGGCGTTCGAAGAGGTGGTCAGGCAGCGGGCTCACGAGCGGGCGGTCATCGACGGCAGCGCGGACGGCATCGCCGTGCTCGACCAGGCCGGCCTGGTGCGGCAGTGGAATCCGGCCGCGCACCGGATCACCGGGACGCCGGCGCAGGACGCGATCGGCAAACCGCCGCCGTTCCCGCTGCCAGAGCCGGGCTTGACGCTCAACTGCAAGCTGCCGAACGGGCGCTGGCTCGACGTCCTGTGCACCTCGCTCGCCGACAGCGGGGAGCTGGTCGTGGACTTCCGTGACGTCACCGCCGCCAAGGAGCTCGAGGAGGCGAAGGACCTGTTCCTGGCCACCACCAGCCACGAGCTGCGGACGCCGATCACCGTGGTGCAGGGTTTCGCCAGCACGCTAGCCAGCCGGTGGGATCAGCTCGCGGACACCGAAAGGCGCGCCGCGGTGCGGACCATCGCGGAGCGGGCCGGGTCGCTCGGCAGGCTGGTCGAGCAGCTTTTGCTCGGCTCGCGGGCCGGTGCCGACCAGCTGCCCGTCAGCAACGGCCCGTTCGACCTCGGCGCCGTCCTGCACGGTGCCGCCACCGCCTTCCGGCCGCTGTCGGATAAGCACGTCGTCGTAACCGACATCCCCGACGGCCTGCCGGCCGCCAGCGGCGACACCATGGCCACCGACATCATCGTCGGGCAGCTGCTCGAGAACGCCTTCAAGTACTCGCCCGACGGCGGCACGGTCAGCGTCCGGGCCCAGGTGAAGGGGGAAGGGGAGGTGGGTGGGGACTGGATCGAGGTCACGGTGGAAGACGAGGGCATCGGCATCGCCGACGGCGACCACGAGCGGATCTTCGACCGGTTCTTCCAGGGTGAGACCGGCGACCGCCGCAGGTTCGGTGGCGTCGGCATCGGCCTGTTCATCGTCCGGCGCCTGGCCGAGGCGCAGCACGGCGAGGTCACCGCCAGCACGCGTCCCTCCGGCGGGACGGCCATGTGCCTTCGCCTGCGGCCGGCCGCAAGCTAGACCTCAGCCTGCGGCGCCGTGCGCGTTTTCCTGCGGCTTGTCACGCTTGCGCGGCTCGCCGCCGGTGGCCTCCAGGTAGGCGTCGACGATCGCGGGCACGTCGTAGCCCTGCCGCATGATCTTGCCTTTTTCCAGCCAGATCACGCGGTTGCAGCTCGCCTCGATCTCGGCCAGGTTGTGCGCGACGAGGAACACCGTGCCCGCCTCGGCGCGCAGCTGCATGATCTTCTCGTGGCTCTTGGCCCGGAAGTTCGCGTCGCCGGTAGCCAGCGCCTCGTCGATCATCAAGATCTCGTGGCTCTTAGCGGACGCGATGGAGAACCTCAGCCTCTGCGCCATACCGGTCGAGTAGGTGCGCATGGGGTAGTCGATGAAGTTGCCCACTCCCGAGAAGTCCACGATGGACTGGTAACGGTCCTTGGTCTCCTGCGGGGTCATGCCCATGGCCAGGCAGCCGAGCACCACGTTCCGCTCTCCGGTCAGGTCGTCGAGCAGCGCCGCGTTGACCCCGAGCAGGGCCGCCTGCCCGCTGCTGTAGACGCAGCCCTTCTCCGGCGGGAGCAGGCCGGCGATGGCTTGCAGCAGCGTCGACTTACCCGACCCGTTCCTGCCGATGATCCCGATCGCGTCACCGTGGTTGACCACGAAGGAGACGCCGCGGATGGCCTCCACCTCGCGGACCGAGGGCCGGCGCTGGCGCTTGATGACGCGCATGAGCACCGTCGCCGCGGTGCCCTTATCGCCGCCCGCACCGTAGACGCGGTAGACCACGTGCAGGTCATCGACGACCACGGTGGGCTCAGACCCGCTACCCACGGCCGTACCTCGTTTCCGCTTCCCAGAAGAACAAGAACCCGGCCACCAGGGCCACGACGGCCCAGCCCGCGCCGTAAAGCCACAGCTGGGACGTCGTAATGGTGGCGTGGCAGTAGGCGCTGTCGTAGACCATCTTGCCGTTGTGATAGTAGAGGTCGCATAGGCGCGCGTTGTACGGCTTGCTGCCGGGGGCGGCCAGCCGCTGGGACTGAAGGATCGCGTTGCGGACCAGGCTGATGAAGACGGCGGCCGGGTTGATCTGCAGCAGGTAGCTGATCGCCGGATGGTGGCGCAGGGTGCCTATCGTCTGGATGCTGTACATGACGCCCGAGGCGTACATCCAGGTCCGCACGACGAACGGCATCAGCTGGCTGAAGTCGTCCGCCCCGGCGCCCAGCCGGGCCAGGAACAAGCCCATGCCTACGTTGAACACGGCCTGAAGTAGCAGGGCCGGGATCGCCAGCAGCCAGTACCAGGTCAGTGGCTCGCCCGTCGCCAGCACGATCACGGTGAGCACGATCATGGACATGACCAGCTGCTCGAGCTCGATCAGCACATACCCGATCGGCAGGCAGGCCCGCGGGAACGGCAGCGCCCTGATCAGCGGCAGGCTGTCCGGCATGACCCGGGACGTGGTGATGAACGCCCGCTGGGTGAAGTTGAAGATGAAGATCCCGGTGATCAGGAAGCCAAGGAAATTGGGCACACCACGGTTGGTGCCAAGGATGATGCCGAAGATCAGGTAGTAGACGGCGGCGTTCAGCAGCGGGGTGAGCACCTGCCACAGCTGGCCGAGCCTGGCCTCGGTGTACATCGCGACGTTGCGCGCGGTGGCGAAGCCCATGATGAAGTGGCGCCGCGCCCAGAGCTGCCCGGCATAGGCGAATACGCCGGGCCGGGCAGCGCTCGGCCTGAGCCGGTACCTGGCCGCCAGCTCGGCAAGCGGCTCGTCCGGCGGCGTGTCGTCTACCTCGGGGGGCGCCAGGTCATCGGTCAGCGTGCCCGGGCCGCCCTGGTCCCGCGCTCGCTCCCTCATGCGGGCGAGCCTATGGCGCGCCGGGCGGGCCGCGCGCGGCGGAATGGACTGACAACCTTCACGGTGAGACGTTACCGTGTCGGCGGCGGGTGCCGGAGCCACCGCGGGTTTCTGCTGAGACGCCGTTACCGCTGCGATATCTGGAGTGCCCGGGTGTTTCCGGAGCGCTTTGACGGGGCATTTCCGCTCGTACCGGGTTCGCTCAAGGTCGGACAGACGGGCTGGGGCTGACATGGAGGTGACTGAGGCGAGCGTCCTACTGCTCCCGTTCACCGCTTCCAGCGTCGGCGTGGCACGCCGGCGCCTGGTGTCGGACCTTATCGCGGCCGATATATACGATTCCGCTATCTGTGACATCGCGCTCGTCATCAGCGAGCTGTTCAGCAACGCCCTGCGGCACGCGGCGCCGCTGCCCGGGTCCACGATCCGCATCGCGTGGCGCATCGACGCCGACAGCGTCCAGGTCTCGGTCAGTGATGGCGGCGGGCCGACCGCGCCTGAGCTGGGCGAGCCAACCCAGGCGGCGACCGGGGGCCGGGGCCTGCGGATCGTGGAGAAGCTGTCGAGGCGCTGGGGTACGAGCGTCGGCGACGAGGGCAGCACCGTCTGGGCGGAGGTGCCGGTCCGCCCGGTGAAGGCCGAGATGACGACGGTTGGCGTGCCGGTAGTGGCGACGGAGAGCCGCTAGGGGACGGAGCTACGGGGGACTACGACGGCCGGGGGGAACGGTGCCGCGGTTCAGTGGGGTGGACAGCGAGGTGGGCAGGCTCCGCACGGTTATCGTGCACCGGCCGGGAGCCGAGCTGAAACGGATCATTCCGCGTAACACCGGACAGCTGCTCTTCGGCGGGCTGCCCTGGGCCGCGCGGGCACAGCAGGAGCACGACATCTTCACGCAGGCTCTTCGCGACCATGGCGTGCAGGTCCTCTACCTGACCGAGTTGCTCCAGGACGTGCTGGAATACGCGCCGGCCAGGCAGCAGGCGATCGCGGCCGCGCTCGGCTCGGTCATGCTCGGCGACGAGCTCGCCGAGCAGGTTCGGCGCCATCTGGACGGGCTCGACCCCGAAGCGCTGTCCGAGGTGCTCATCGTCGGGCTCGCGGCAGGCGAGTTTTCTCGTGGCCGTGGCGCCGTGTACCAGTTGCTCGGGGCGTCCCACTTCATCGTCGAGCCGCTGCCCAACCTGGTGTTCTTCCGGGATCCCAGCGTCTGGATCGGCGACCGGGTAGCGGTCGCCAGCCCAGCCGCGGCCGACGGCCGCCTGCACGCCCTGCTGACGGGCGTCATCTATGCGCACCACCCGCTGTTCGCCGGTACCAAGTCGCTGTACCGGCCCGGCCTGGAGCCACTGGACGGCGGCGACGTGCTGCTGGCGGCCCCGGGCGTGATCGCGGCCGGGTGTTCGCCGCCGGGGGCGGAACGGCTGGCCAGGCAGGTCTTTGACGCCGGGCTCGCGCATACGGTGCTCGTGGTCTCGCTGGGCCACCCAGACCGGCGGCTGGACACGGTCTGCACCATGCTGAGCGCCGACACGGTCCTCATGCGGCCGGCCACGGCCTACTCCCTGACCGCCCGGGTCCTGACACCGGGCGGTGACGGCCTGCGGGTGTCGCATCCGCAGGCCTTCCTCGCCGCGGCGGCCGCGGCGGCCGGCCTGGACCGGCTGCGGGTGATCGAGACCGGGCTCGGCCCCGTGGCCGCGGGCCGCGAGCAGTGGGATGACGCCGGCAACCTGCTCGTGCTGGGCCCGGGGCTGGTGGTATCGCACGAGCGCAACGTGGCCACCCACGCCAGGCTCGAACGATGCGGCATCGAGGTGATCACCGTGCCCGGCAGCGAGCTGTGCGGCGCCCGAGGCGGTCCGCGCAGTCTGTGCTGCCCGGTGAGCAGGGATCCGGCGTCGCTCCCCTGCGACTTATTCAGGAACCTCTAAGGATGCGCTTAGCGTAGTTGCCTGGCTTCCATGGGCCCGGCGCGGTAAGGTTCGGCTCGTGGAGCTAAATGTCTCAAGTCGATATCACGATGATCACACAATCGTGACCATTTGCGGTGAGATCGACCTTTATACCGCTCCGCGGTTGCACAGCGAGCTCGCCGCCGTCCTGGTCGATGGCATGCCCGCCCGGGTTGTGATCGACATGTCCGGCGTGGAGTTCTGCGACTCGACCGGCATGAACGTGCTGCTCTCCTGCCTGCGCCGGGTGCGCGAGCGGGGCGGCGAGCTAGAGATCGCCTCCCCGAAGCCCGCGGTGCGCAAGATCCTTCAGGTGACGGGCCTCGACTCGGTGTTCACGCTCGTAGACGACGCGACCATTAAGGGTCTGAGCCGCCCCAAGCCCGCCGTCCCGCGCAATTAGGCAGGTTGTTGGCCTAGGATCGGCCCATGTCAGCAGGGTCCCACGTCGCCGATGTCGCGGTGGTCATTCCGGCGCGGAACGAGGCGGATTGCATCGCCGCGACCGTAACGGCCGCGGCCGGGCTGGCCGGCGTGGGCCTCGTCGTGGTCGTCGACGACGGCTCCAGGGACGCCACGGGCGCCATCGCCCGTCGGGTCGGCGCCGTGGCCATCCGGCACGCCAGGAACAGGGGCAAGGCGGCCGCGATGCAGACCGGCGCCGACGCGGTGAGCCTGGTCGACCAGCGCGAGCACCGCGAGCGTCCCCGGCACCTGCTGTTCCTCGACGCGGACCTGGCCGAGTCGGCCGCGCAGGCCGGGCCGCTGGCTGATCCGGTGATCGCGGGCACGGCCGACATGACCATCGCCGTCTTCGCCGCGACCGTCAAGCTTGGCGGGCACGGCCTGGTCGTCGGGCTGTCCGGAGCCGGCATCCGCCGGGCCACCGGCTGGCAGCCGGCCCAGCCGCTGAACGGGCAGCGCTGCCTGACCAGGGCGGCGTTCGAGGCGGCTCGCCCGCTGGCGAGCGGCTGGGGCGTGGAGACGGCGCTCACCATCGACTTGCTGCGCAAGGGACTTCGGATCACCGAGGTCGAGGTGGAGCTCGCGCACCGGGCCACCGGGACCGGATGGCGTGCCCAGCTGCACCGTGCGCACCAGCTCACCGACGTCGCCAGGGCGCTCGCCGTCCGGCTATGACCAGGCGGCCGGGGACCCGACCCCACGCCGGACTGGCGGGGACCGTCAAAACGATGGGGCACGCGAGGTCCGGGGGGACCGCCGGGCTCATCGCCATCGGGGTCAGCGTGGCGTTCACGCTGGCCGTCGCGGTGGCCGGGCCTTCGGTCATGGAACCGGCGCTGCCGGGCCGCCCCGGACAGCCGCCCTGGTCGCTTAGCCTGCACCCCTCGCCTTACCTGGCGGTCGGCCTGACCGCGGCGGGCCTGGCCGCCGGAACGCTCGGGCTGGTGCTCGTGCTAGGGGCGGTCCGCGGCGGCTGGTCGTTTCCGGCGCGGGCCGTGCTGGTGGCGGGGCTGCTGGCGGCCGCCGCCCTAACGCTGGTGCCGCCCTTCGGGTCGTCGGATCACCTCAGCTACGCCGCCTACGGGCGGATGCTCGTCACCGGCCATAACCCTTACACGACGACGCCGGCCCAGCTGGCTGCCCTCGGCGACCCCGTTGCCCGGGCGGTGCAGGACTGGTCGGGGATGCCGTCGGTCTACGGGCCGCTCGCGACCGCGATCCAGGGGCTGGCCTCGCTCATCGGCGGGACCTCCGTGCGGCTCACCGTGTTCGTGCTCGGCCTGGCGAACCTGGTCGCCTTCGCCGTCACCGCGCTGCTACTGCACCGGATGACGCGCCGTGATCCAGTGCAGCAGCTGCGCGCGGCCCTGCTGTGGGCCTGCAACCCGCTGCTGCTCCAGGTGCTCGTGGCCGGGGCGCACGTAGATGGCCAGGCAGTCGTCTTCGGCGTCGCCGCAGTGGCGGTCTGTGCCGGGGGGGCCAGGGGGGCCAGGGGGATACGGGGGGGCGGGGAGCCCCCCCCAAGGGGGGCCAGGGGGGTACGGGGGGGCGGGGAGCCCCCCCCTAGGGGGGTCTGGGGGGATGGGTCCCCCCAGGAGCGGGGGGGGTTTGGGGGGGGTCGTCCCCCCCGGGCCAGCACAGCGGCGATGGCCGGGGTCCTGGTCGGCCTCGGGTTCGCCGTCAAGGTCACGTCCGCGCTGGTGGGGCTGGGGCTTGCCATCGCGCTTGTGCTTATCCTCGGGCGCCGGTGGCGGCGGCTCGTGCCGCCGCTGGCGGCGCTCGGCGCCGGGTTCGCCGTGACCGCGGGAGCGGCCGTGGCCATCGGCGGGTCCGCCATGCTTCAGCAGTCGTCGCGGGCGAGCGACATGGTGTCGATCGGGTCGCCCTGGCGGGTGATCCGGACGATCATTCACCTCGCGGTAGCCGGAACGGCCGCGACCGACATCGTGAAGTTCGGGGCCATCGCGCTGGCGGCGGTGCTCGCGGTGCTGCTCATCCGCGGGCTGCCTGGCCTGTTGCCCGGGCGCGAGCCGGGAGCCGGTGCGGGTCCGGATCCGCATCCGTACGCGGGCGTCGCCTTCGCGCTCGTGGTCGCCTGGCTGTTCGCCTGGCCCTACGTGCTGCCGTGGTACGACGCGCTCGGCTGGGCGCTGCTGCCGCTGGTTCTCCTCCCGTCCGCTCCCGCCGCCGAGGGGCTGATCTGGCTGCTGCTCGCCAGGACCGCGGCGCTTGCCTTCGGCTACCTGCCCGCGCGGCAGACGAACGCGGCGCTGCCGGCCGGGCTCGGCTGGCTGCAGCCCGTGATCAGGCGCGGGGTGACCCCTGCGGTCATCGCCGCGGCCACGGCCTGGCTGGTGGTCCTGATGGTGCGCTCACGCCGTTCTGCGCGGGCGGAGCGGCGGGTCCCGCAGGCACCGCCTCCCGCTCCGTTGCCTGGCGCGCCTCCGTGCGTCATGCCGGAGGCATGCCAGCAGGCGCCGCCGGGCGAAGCGCCCGCGAGGGAGGCCAGCAGATGAGCACCGCCACCGGAGTCCCGGCCGCGGCCGAAGCAGGCCGCCGGGGACCCGCGAGCTGGCCCGGCCGCCTGTCCGGGCGCGTGGCCAGCTGGCCGCCGTGGGCGGTCACCGGGCTCGGGGTGCTGGCCTGGATCGCCGCGCTGGCCGCCGTCGAGCCGCTGGTGCGCGGGTACCTGACCAGCGTGCCCGACCAGCGGATGGCGGACCTCAACGTCTACCGCACGGGGGGCCTGAGCGTGCTGCAGGGCCAGCCGCTTTACTCCGTGCTGACCCAGCCGCCGCAGCTGCTCCCGTTCACCTACCCGCCGGTCGCGGCGCTTTCCGCGGTGCCGCTGGCGCTGATGCCCTGGCCCGCCGCCCAGCTGGTGTGGGTGTCGTTCATCTACGTGCCGCTCGCGGTGGTCATCTGGTTCGCGTTCGCGCCGTTGCTGCGCCGCGCGGGGCGGCTGCGCGCGATCGTATTCGCGGTCGTATTCGCGGCCTGCGCGTACCTGTTCCCGCTGCGCGACGAAACGCGGTTCGGCCAGGTGGACCTGGTCCTGCTCGCGATGGCGGTGGCGGACTGCGCGGCCCGCGCGCCGCGCTGGCCGCGTGGCGCGCTGGTGGGGCTCGCCACCGCGATCAAGCTGGTGCCCGGGGTGTTCATCGTGTACCTGTGGCTGTCGGGACGGCGGCGCGCCGCGGTGACCGCGGCGATCGCGGCGCTAGCCTGGACGGTCGGCGCCTGGCTGCTGCTGCCCAGTGATTCGGTCACCTACTGGACGAGCGTGATATTCGAATCCGGGCGGCTCGGGTCCAACGCAGGCACGTCCAACCAGTCGCTGCGCGGCATCCTGCTCAGGGAATTCCTGCCTGGCCAGGCCCCCGGCGCGGTGTGGGTCGCGGTGGCTGTCGTGGTGGCGGTGGCCGGTTTCGCGCTGGTCCGGCGGCTGGCGCGGGAGTCCAGGGAAATGGAGGCCATCGCGGTCACCGCGCTGCTCTGGGTGCTCCTTTCGCCGGTCTCCTGGATCCACCACTTCGTCGTCGTGGTGGTGGTCATCGGCGCGATCCTGGCGGACGGGCGCTCGCCGCGGCGGGTCGCCCTCGCAGCGGGGACCGCCGCGTTCTTCGCTCTGACCATCCCCTGGTGGGGCCAGTCCCTGCTCGGCCGGCACGACGTGCCGACGCTGGCGGCCGGGGTGGTGCAAGACGCCTTCGGGATCGCCGCCGTGGCGCTCGTGGTGATTATCGGCCGGCTGCGCGCCGCGGACCGGCGCGCCCCGGCCCGTTAACTTTCCGCAATGGATATAGTGCGTCGCGTGATACCGGTTGCCCTGATACACCACCCGCAGCCCGTGCTCGGGCCCGTCATCGGTGCGTTCGGCATCCTGATCGCGGTCATTGCTCACCGGCGGGCGGCCCGGGCGGTAGCCGAATGCACGGCGCTGATCAACGGTAGTGTCGGTTCGCGCGGGACAGTCGACCCTCGTGCGCTGCGCGACCTCGCGGTCGTGCGCTATGACGCGCTGAGCGAGATGTCCGGCCAGCTGTCTTTCTCGGTCGCGCTGCTCAACGCGCTCGGCGACGGCGTGGTGCTCAGCTCGATCAACGGGCGGTCGGAAACCCGCACCTACGCCAAGGTCGTGCGGTCAGGCCACGGCACCCAGGCGCTGTCGCCAGAAGAAGAGCATGCGGTCCGGGCGGCGAGGCTCGGGCAGGGCCTGCCCGCCGCCACGGATCCCGCGATGCTGGCATTATGTGGGCTATGCCTTATGCCTACCTGGGGCCCGAGGGGACCTTCTCCGAGGCGGCGCTGCGCGCCGTCGACCCCGCTGCCGAGCCGCTATCCTGCCCCACTATCCAGGCTGCCCTCGCCTGCGTGCGCGACGGCACGGCGGAACGGGCCGTGGTTCCCATCGAGAGCTCGGTCGAGGGAGTCGTCACCGCGACCCTCGACGACCTAGCCACGGGGAACGACCTGGTCATCGTGGCTGAGCTGCAGATCCCCATCGCGTTCGCGCTGCTGGCCAGGCCGGGCACCACGCTCGGTGACATAAAGAGGGTAGGCGGCCATCCGCAGGCCATGCCGCAGTGCCGCGGCTGGCTCGCCGCCAACCTGCCCGACAGCGAGTGGGTCCCGCTCGCGTCCAACGCGGAGGCGGCCCGGCAGGCCGCGGACGGGAACGTGGACGCCGCGCTCGCGGGCGCCTTCGCCGCGGACAGGTACGGCCTTGAGGTCATCGCGCCCGACGTGCACGACCGGGCCAACGCCGTCACCCGGTTCGTCGTGGTGTCACCGACCGGGCCGCTGCCCGCGCGCACCGGGGCGGACCGGACGTCGCTGGCCGCGTTCCTGGTCGAGGACCACCCGGGCGCGCTGCTCGAGATCCTCACCGAATTCGCGGTGCGCGGCATCAACCTGACCACCATCCAGTCGCGGCCCACCGGCGACCGGCTCGGTCAGTACTACTTCTTCATCGACTGCGAGGGCCATGTCGACGACGCGCGGGTCGGCGAGGCGCTGATGGGGCTGCGCCGGGTATGCCGCGAAGTGCGCTTCCTCGGCAGTTACGCCAGGTGCGACGGCGGCAGCACCCAGGTGCGGCCGGGAACCTCGGACGTCGAGTTCGCCGAGGCTGCCGCCTGGCTGGGACGGCTGCGCTTCGGCCGCCCTTAGACCCCGGAGCCGGAAGCCGGGGCAGGGGAACACGCACCAGGTCCGTTCGGGATAATGATCTTTACAGGTACCCTCCCGAACCTGGACGCTGGTGCTGTGCCTCCTGATCGGGCTGCGGCATCATGCCGGGCGGCAGGGCGCGGCGCATCTGCTCGAGCTGGGCCCGGGCCGCCATCTGCTGGGCGAACAGCGTCGTCTGGATGCCGTGGAACAAGCCCTCGAGCCAGCCCACCAGCTGAGCCTGGGCGACCCGCAGTTCGGCCTCGCTCGGCACCTCGTTCTCGGTGAACGGCAGCGTCAGCCGCTCCAGCTCGTCGACCAGCTCGGGCGCGAGTCCGTCTTCGAGTTCCTTGATGGAGCTCTGGTGGATCTCTTTCAGCCTGGCCCGGCTCTTCTCGTCCAGGGGAGCCGCCCTGACCTCCTCGAGCAGCTGCCTGATCATGTTGCCGATCCGCATGACCTTGGCCGGCTGCTCGACCATCTCGGTGACCGAGCGCTCGCGGCTCCCGCTCTGTTCGCTGACCGACGTCGCGATGCCGTCCGGGCCCACCACGAGGACCTGCGGGTGCTCTTGTGTTTGAGGATTCATCCCGTCACTCATGCCCCTAGTCTGTCCCATCGCCCTGCTGCTCAGGTCCGCGGGGTCAGTCTGGCCGGAGCAGGATCTTGCCGATGTGCTCGCTGGCCGCCATGGCCCGGTGCGCCTGCGCCGCCTGCGACATGGGCAGCTCCCTGTCGATGACGGCGGCGACCTTCCCGGCGTCGATGAGCGGCCACACGTGGTCGCGCACGGCCGCCACGACCGCGGCCTTCTCGTTCACCGGCCGGGCCCGCAGTGTCGTCGCGTGCACGCTCGCCCGCTTGCCCTGCAGGACACCCAGGTCGATCTCGGCCCGGCTGCCGCCCTGCCGGCCGATGATGACCAGGCGGCCGCCGGTGGCCAGCGCGGCCAGGTTGCGGGCCAGGTAGCTGGCGCCCATGATGTCGAGGATCACGTCGGCGCCCGAGCCGCCGGTGGCGTCAAGCAGCGCCGCGACGAAATCCTCGTCCCGGTAGTTGATGGTCACGTCGGCGCCGAGCTCACGGCAGCGGGCCAGCTTCTCCGGCGATCCGGCGGTGCAGGCCACCCTGGCGCCGAAGGCCTTGCCGAGCTGGATCGCCATCGTGCCAATCCCGCTGCTGCCGCCGTGCACGAGCAGTGTTTCGCCGGCGGCCAGCCCGGCGAGCTGGAAGACGTTCGAATACACCGTGCACGCGGTCTCGGGGAACGCGGCGGCCGCCGCCACGTCCACCCACGCGGGGACCGGCAGGACCTGCCCCGCGGGCACCACGACTTGCTCCGCGTAGCCGCCGCCCGTCAGCAGCGCGCACACCTCGTCACCGGGCCGCCAGCCCGTGACGCCGTCACCGACGGCCCGGACGCGGCCCGAGCATTCCAGGCCCGGGTACGGCGGCGCGCCTGGCGGCGGCGGGTAGCGTCCCTCCCGCTGCATCAGGTCCGCGCGGTTCACACCGCTGGCGGCGACGTCGATGACCACCTCACCAGGGCCGGGGATCGGGTCGGGCACCTCGAGCCAGCGCAGCACCTCGGGTCCGCCGGGCTCGGTGATGACGACGGCGCGCATGTACCCCTCCTGTGTTCGGCTGCCGGGCGTGCCAACTCTGCCATCCCGGGGCCATCTGCTAGACAGAGAGGCCGGTATCGCAACTGAGTGCCACCACTCCGGTGCGCTGGGTATCGAAATCGCGCGTGATTTGGCTTACGCTCGGAGAGATGTACGAACCCGGCCCGCATGCGCGCCCCATCCATGAGGACCAAGAGGGACGACCCGTGACGATGAACAACGATACGCCGCAGGTCTTCGGCGAAGACACGCACGACTATCCGCCGGATCCCGGTCCGTTCCCGGAGCCTGACGGCGAGACCTTCACGGCCTTCCGCGGGTGGGCAGGCTGGGGCGATCGGGTCGAGCCGGTAGCGCCAGGCGACGACCACCCGCAACCGTCGTTCTCACCTTATGAGCCCCCTCCCTATCAGCCGGAGTATCCGCTACGGCCCGGGCCGGGGCAGGCGGGTTACCCACAGGGTCCTGGCTACGCGCCGGACTCGGGCTACGCGCCGGACTCGGGCTACGCGCCGGACTCGGGCTACGCGCCGGACTCGGACTACGCGCCGGACTCGGGCTACGCGCTGGGGTACCCGCAGGACCGGGGGGACGACCGCGATCCGGGAGACCAGCGCGATTCCGGGTTCGACCGCGCCTCCGGGTACGCGAACCAGTTCGGGTACCTGAACGACTCCGGTTACGCCGATGACGCGGCCTATCCGGGCGAGACCGGGCAGGACCCGGATGCGGGCCACACCCCGGACGTAAGTTACGCCCCGGAGGCGAGCTACGCGCCGGCGGTGAGTTACCCGCGGAATCCGGCCTACCTGGGCGACCTAGGCTTCGTGCCTGCCGCTGGCCCCGTGCCGCTGATGCAGCCCCTGCCAGGTCAGCAGGAGCAGGTCATCGCCCGGCCGGCCATGGCTGCGCCGTTGCCGACGAGGGTTCCGCCGGTGGCGGCTGACGGCCGCGGCGCAGTCCGGGACGAGGGATTCATCCCGCCGCCGACGGCCGCGGATCCGGAGTACGCGCGGGAGACCTCCGACAGCCTGACCACCGAGTCGCTGCTGCACGGCAAGCGGGCGGCACCTGGGTCGGGCTGGCGCCGCAGTGTGTACCGGGCGACCGGCGGGCTGCTGCGGTTCGGTGAGTCGGCGGCCGAGATGCGCCGCCGGGATCTCATCAACCGGGTCAGGACTCCCGTCGCGGGCGGTCATCACCGGGTCGCGGTGCTCAGCCTCAAGGGTGGCGTCGGCAAGACGACGACCGCGGTAGGACTCGGCGCGACGCTCGCCACGCTGCGGGGCGACCGGGTGATAGCCATCGACGCCAACCCCGACCGCGGCACGCTGTCGGACAAGGTTCGGCTGGAAACGGCCGCCACGATCAGGGACCTGCTGAACGAGCGCGACCAGGTCAGCCGGTACGCCGACGTGCGCGCCTTCACTTCCCAGGCGCCGAGCCGGCTCGAGGTGCTCGCCTCCGACCGCGATCCCGGGGTGTCCGTCGCCTTCGGCGCGGACGACTACCGTGACGCGGCGCGGATGCTCGAGCACTTCTACTCGATCTGCATCACCGACTGCGGCACCGGCCTGCTGCACTCGGCCATGTCCGGCGTGCTGCGGCTGGCCGACCAGATCGTCCTGGTCAGCTCGCCGTCGGTGGACGGCGCGCGAAGCGCGAGCGCCACCCTGGACTGGCTGGAGGCCCACAATTGCGGCGACCTGGTCAGGAACGGGGTCGTCGTGCTGTCGGCGATACGGCCGAAGAGCAAGAGCACCGTCGACCTCAACCGGCTTGAGCATCACTTCGCCGCCCGGTGCCGTGCGGTGGCCCGGATCCCCTATGACCCGCACCTCGAGGAGGGCGCGGAGATCGAGCTCGAGCTGCTCAGCAGCGAAACGGCCGAGGCGTACCTGGCCTTGGCCGCGGTCGTCGGCGACGGGCTCGCCTGGCCGCGCCGGCTGACGTCCCGTTCGGGGTTACCGACACGCCGGGCGCAAGCCCCGCCGTTCAGGGCGGGTAAGCCCGGAAATTGCGGTAAGCTGCGAGGTAACAGGACGGCGACAGCCAAGCCGTCTTTGCCCGGGGACTAGCCACCGTGGGAGTTCCTGCGCTCGCCCCGGGACACGGGGCGTACGCCCGCATCAGACGCCGGCGAAAGCCGGTGCGGCGGGAACCACCCGGAGGGCCGCGTGAGCGGCCAGCCGGGAATCCCGGTCCTTCAGGGCCGGGAGGATGTCAACGTAGGCTGTTACGCACTGGAGGGCTCGCCTAGTGGCCGATGGCGATGGTCTTGAAAACCATTAGGGCGTTGACGCGTCCTCGTGGGTTCGAATCCCACGCCCTCCGCTGACTGGCTGACCAGGTAATACGTGCTGGACGGCTCCGGGGGCGGCCTCATTGCCGCGCCGGAAACGGATGCCCGGTCATGATCCGTCACTTGGCAGCAGCGCGACGACCTGCTCGGCCGAGTCGACGTGCACTTGCAGCCGGACGTACTGATCCAGGACCTGGGTAATCCGGCTAGCGGATGACGGCTAGGCGGTTTGCGTTCGACCGGACGAATGCATAAAGCGCACGCGAGCACACCGGATTTCCGCTTGGAGTCATGATGCCCGCCTGCGGTAACCTATGCGTGGCTGCCGCCGCGTGACGGCATTCGGACGCCAGCGCTTCGCGCACATGGTCCCGCCCATCATGGGTGGCTAACACACCAATCTCGCCAACAGCCAAGTCCGGCCGGGGCAGCTGTTCCCTTATGCGCGCCTCCAGCGCGCATGCCGTCACGCTGCGAGGAGTCCTGTGAGCTGATGAGCGACGTATACATGTTCGCCGACGAGACCGGCAACCTGGATTACAACGTGTTCGGAGGCGGGTCGCGGTATTTCGGGATTGGCACCGCCATGTGGAAGGGGGACCACGGCGAGCACCTATGGCAGGCAGCTCAGCTGCGGTTCAAGCATGCCAGGGAAGGCGTTGAGCTGCCGGCGGGATATCACGCCAAGGACGACCGCCATGTCACGCGCACGGAGGTCTACCAGCTCATCGCAGCGCAGGCCCCGCGCTTCGATGCGACGTTCCTGGCCAAATCGAAGGCGTTCCCCAACGTCCGCGCCAGAGGCGAGAACTACCTGTACCAGATGGCCTGGTTTCTGCACTTTAAGGAGATCGCCAAGCGGGTGACCGGGGGCGGCGACACGCTGTACGTCGCCGTGGCGACGCTCGGCACCAAAGCTTAGGAAGAAGGCATTCCAGCAGGCCATCGAGGAGGTCTGTCAGTATCACGCGCCGCGATGGTGCAACGTGGTCGTCGCGCACTGGGATTCGGCTACGAGTTGGGGTCTGCAGGTTGCGGACTATGGCCTGTGGGCGGTTCAACGGCGCCTAGAGCGAGGCGACGACAAGTACATGTGGGCAGTGCAGCCCACGCTGGGCTCAGAGTTCCTGCCCTGGGGCAAGGCATGAGTGTGGCCGGCTATCCCGCTCTCACGGGAAGAGGTCCCCTGGACCTCTTGTTACCGGCCACCTCCAGTAGACGGCGTAACGGGGGCGCCGTCAAGCACCCGGACCGCCTAGGCCGTTACCACTGCTCCTCACTTAGGATACGCCTTCCTGCCTGCCATTTGCAATAATCGTACTTGAGTTTGATATTTCTAGTACTACTGACATATGGTGAACTTAGGTACGAACGAGTGACCGCCACCGGTTTCAACCCGTGACGGGCTGATCGTCGCCACGCTGACGCGTGCCGCCGAGCGGCATGCTCCCTGGCGCGAGCCTGAGGAAGCGGAGATGGCCGTCGCGGTGGCAGGCTGCAGGAAATGCCGGCTGACCGTAGCAACCTGCGTACTTCTATCGGGTCCTCGTGTCACCGGAAGAGGCACCGGCACGTCCGTGCTGGTGCTACCGGCATTGAGCACCCCGTCTCAATGGCGCCGGTGTTTCGCCCGCGCCGCGCCTTCTTTCCCTGGACTATGGAGCATAGCCAGGACAGATCCGGACAGTGTAGTGACATGAGGTACGTGTGAGGAGTGAGTTCTCTTCGGGAGTGTCACGGGTTGCTCGAATCCCGTGCCCTCCGCTGAGCTTGACCGGCGGCGAGTAGTCTCGGCGGCATGGGAAGCGAGGCAGTGCCCCCTTTTACCGTGCTCGAGGCGGTAAGCCGGTGGCAGTTCGCGCCGGTGGTGACGGCCTTCGCCGCGGTGGCAGCGGGTCTTTACCTGTGGGGCGTGCTGCGCGTGAGGAGGCGCCATCCGGCGCGCCCGTGGCCGCTGCACCGGACCGGCTTGTTCCTGGGCGGCCTGGCCGTCGTCGTCATCGCCACGCAGAGCGGTATCGGCAGCTATGGCGACGTGCTGTTCTGGGATCACATGGTGCAGCACCTGCTGCTCCTCATGGTCGCGCCGCCACTGCTCGTCCTCGGCCAGCCGGCCACGCTGTTCTTGCACGCGAGCCGGAACCCGCTTCACACCTGGGCCAAGAAGGCGCTACGCTCGCGCGTGCTGGCCGCTATCACCTGGCCGCCGTTCGGGGTGGCGCTCTACACCGCCACGATCGTCGGCACGCACCTCACCGGCTTCATGAACCTGGTAGAGACCAACGGCGCCGTACACAACGGCGAGCATGTGCTGTACCTGGTCGCCGGTTACCTGTATTTCCTGCCGCTGATCGGCCGCGAGCCGATCCGGTGGCGGGTCTCCTATCCGTCCCGGATCTTCCTCCTCTTCATCGCCATGCCGGTGGACGCCTTCACGGGCCTGGCGCTCGGTTCCGAGGGCGGCAACCCGTTCCCTGGCCTGGCGAAGCAGCGCCCGAGCTGGGCGCCGAGCGCCCTTACTGACGTGCACATCGGCGGCGCGGTGATGTGGGTGGGCGGCGCCGGCATCATGTTCGTGCTCGTGATGGCGGTGTTCTTCGCCTGGAGCCGGGAGAAGCGCAGCGACGGCGGCCTCGGCTGGCTCGAGTCCGCGCGCCGCTCGAACTTCGCCACGCTCGTCAGCGCGCATCAGGACGCCAACGCCGGCCGCGCCGGATCGCCGCCAGCCGCCCCGGCCAGCGACGAAAGCGTGGACGACGACGAGCACCTGGCGGCCTACAACGCCTTCCTGGCCCGCATCAACAAGCCCCAGGACCGGTGACGGGGCCCGGCGCGCGACACGCCGGTAGGGCTTTCTAAGCAAATCTAGGGTTCGGGCTAGATCCGGCCATAGAGTCCGATGCTATGGATCCGGTGCGCAATCCGTACGCTCCCGGCGCGGGGCAGCGACCGCCCGAGCTCACCGGGCGCGACCGGGAGATCCGTCAGTTCGAGGTGGTCCTCGAGCGGGTAGCCCGCGGCCGCCCGGAGCGGAGCATGGTGCTGACCGGGCTTCGCGGGGTCGGCAAGACGGTGCTGCTGAACACGTTCAGGTCGATGGCCCTGCAGCGGCTGTGGGGTACCGGGAAGATCGAGGCCAGGCCGGACCAGTCGATCCGGCGGCCGGTCGCGGCCGCGCTGCACATGGCCGTGCGGGAACTCGCGCCCCGGCATCGCGCCCCGGACCGGGTCGAATATTTCCTCGGTGTCCTCAAGGCCTTCGCGCTGCGCGATCCCAAGGCGCCCAAGGGGTCCTCGGTCACCATCGCGCTGGGCATTGACGTGCCCGCCCAGCGCGGCCGGGCGGATTCCGGCGACCTGGAGGTCGACCTCACAGAGCTGTTCGCCGAGGCCGCCTCGGTCGCGGCCGATCTGGGCGTCGGGATCGCGCTGTTCGTCGACGAGATGCAGGACGTGCCCGCGGCCGACGTGTCCGCCCTGTGCGCTGCCTGCCACGAGCTGTCGCAGACGGGCGGTCCGCTCATCGTAGTCGGCGCGGGCCTGCCGCATCTGCCGTCCGTGCTCTCGGCGAGCAAGAGCTACTCGGAGCGGCTGTTCAGGTACACGCGCATCGACCGCCTGGAGCGGGAGGCCGCCGACCTGGCGCTGCTCGCCCCGGCCCAGCGGGAGGACGTGACCTTCACCAGTGAGGCGCTCGACGCGCTGTACGCTGCCGCCGACGGTTATCCCTACTTCGTTCAGGCCTACGGCAAGGTGACCTGGGACGTGGCCGCGTCGAGCCCGGTGACCGCCGCTGACGTGAGCGTGGCCGCCCCCGAGGCGGAGGGTGAGCTGGCCGTCGGGTTCTTCGGCAGCAGGTATGAGCGGGCCACGCCTGCCGAGCGCGAGTACATGCGGGCGATGGCCGCTACCGGGGATGACCCGGTGCCGACCTCGGTCGTGGCCGACGAGCTCGGGCGTAAGCCGTCCAGCTTGTCGCCCGCCCGGGACGGGCTGATCAAGAAGGGCCTCGTCTACAGCTCCGAGCGCGGCCTGATCGCGTTCACCGTCCCGCACTTCGGCAAGTTCCTGCGCTCTCAGCCCATTTAGGCGCGCTTGCCCTCCGCTTGCGTTCCGCGGGGTCTACTCCACCATCGGGTTGTCTACGGAATTTCCTAGAGTCTTCTAGATAACGGCAGACTCACGGGTCCCGATGGGGCCCAGGACCTCATCGGTATCCGCGTCGAGCACCGCCGCGCGGACCACGGGCCTGCGTGCCTGAAGGTAGACGGCGAAGACGATGTCGACCCGCCGTCCGCGTGCCATCCCCGGGAACACCACGAACCGCCAGCACCCTTCCCGCCAGACATCCGACGGCGCCCCGGCGGAGACCTGGCCGGCGTATTTGCGCCACAGTGAGCTCGCGTGCAGGGCGGCCATGGTCCGCCCGACCGGTATCCTGCGCAGCTCGCAGGGCTCGGAATAACCGAGCCTGACCATGATCTCGCCGAGCTCGGGCGACAGAAAGGCGATGAGGGCCAGCTCGAAGGCCAGCACGGCGAGCCAGAGTTCGGCCTCGGCCGGGGAAGACGGCATGCGGAGCGGGGGCAGGCCGAGCGTGGCGATGGCGGAGGCGCACAGCAGGCCGGGGCGCGCGATGGTCCGCAGTCCGATCGGCGTGCCGCTGAGCTCGCCGAAACAGCCGCAGCCTGAGTCTGGGCGCCGCTGCCTCATCTCGTTCAGGGCGCCCACCGCGATGAGGAAGAACAGCGCCGCACCCGTCCGCACGATGGTCGCGGGCAGGCCCGGTGGGACGCCGCCGAAGGTGCCGGCCGTGCCGATCAGCCCGAGACCCAGGCCGAGCTCGGTCACGAACATCAAGATCATGATCGGGCGCTGCACGTGGACGGGGAACAGCCCGGTCGGATCCGTGCGGGCGGTGTCAGCATGCCCCCGCAGCGCCCGCCATACCTTGGCCGCGCACGCGCCGAGGAGCATGACGGCCAGCAGCGGGATCTGCACCTCCCGGACGGCGGTGAGCATGCCTCAGCCGCCGATCATCATCGTGGCGTTGAAGCAGCCGACTTCCAGGGCACCGCCGAGTTCGACGAAGGCGGCCATGGTGAGATCGGCGATCCGGCCCTTCCGCGAGGTCCCGCAGGTGACACAGCGATCGCAGAACAGCCGGGCGGTCGCCCCGCAGCTGGTTACCGGGAGGACCCTGCTGCGTTCGGCGCAGTCGTTCCGCAACGTGAGCAGGCTGCCCACCGACAGGTAGGGGAGGCGTACGCAGCCGTGCCCGGTGGCGTGCGGATCGACCGCGTGCTCCTCGACCTCGTGCAGGTCACCGGAACACGCCGGCGGCACCGAGGCGGCATGCTCGCAGCTCGTCTCGGGATCAAGGGCCGGGTAGGCCAGCCCGACCAGGTTCGCCGGCTCTTCTCCCGGCTCATGCCAGACCGCGGTCCCGCTGACCGGATCGGGCACGTGGCCGCTGACCATCGGCGCGGCCGGCGGATGGCCGGCCCGGTAGGGAGGCTGTGACGTCGCCGGTATCAGGGCCTGCAGGAAGCCGTCGTGCTTCAGGCCGATCACGTCGATCAGGTAGCCGGGCTCGAGCCGCGGGAAGCGGACCTGAATCCGCCCGGTGGCCTCGGGCCCGATGATCACGATCCGGCGGCCCTTGGCCGGGCCCTCGTCCACGAGCAAGCTGGCCGGCCCGTCCCGTTCGATGATCGTCCCGGTGACCCGGCCGACCTCGGCCCAGATCCGGTCCACCACTGGCCCGCCGGGGAGGCGGCGGCGGACGATTGCGTGATCGCCTTGCCTGAGGGCCGCCTGTGAAACCGGCCCGCCGCGCCAGGCCTCCGCGGAAGCCGCCAGCGGAAAACGCTGCTCGCCCCGCTCGGTGAGCAGGACGAGAATGTGCGGGCTGACGTCTAGGATCGTCCCCGTTACCGTATATACCAGAGACCGCTCCGCGACCCCGGTGCCGCCATCTGCCGCCCCTATAGGCGAAAAGTCCGATTCGTCTCGCTGACCCAGGACCGCTGCCCTGAGCAGCGATCTGCGCGCGAAACGTGTCGGACTGGCGGAGTCCGTGACATCGTCGCACCAACGGGGAATGTCAGCCAAATGCCGCACTTGCCCTCCGTGGGATTGCATAGGCCTCGGATATGACCCTGCTTGGTGCGGCCAGTTACGTCAAGTCATTCGGACACAATTGTCCGTGAGGACACAGAGATACATCCCCGGCGGATAGCCGGATCGGCGTACGGCCCATCACTTAGCCACCACGCCCAGCACGGAACGTAGTCAGTCCGACTACCTTAAGTAAGGTAGTCGGCATGAGCTGCGCCGGCAATCACGAGGAATCACGCGCCAGCGCCGACGATGCCGCTTTCCGTGACTACGTCCTCACCCGGGGGAGCGCGCTGCTGAGAATGGCCATCATGCTCACCGGGAACCGGGCCGACGCCGAAGACCTGGTGCAGGCGGCCCTGGCCAAGACCTACCTGGCCTGGAGCAAGATCAACGATCATGCCGCGCTTGACGCTTACGTGCGGCGCGCGATGGTCAACACGCACATATCGTGGTGGCGCCGCCGCAGGCTCGAGGAATTCCCGACCGATGAACTGCCCGATCAAGTGGTAGCCGACCATGCGCGGGAAAGCGATATGGCCGAGGTCGTGCGGCGGGCGCTTGACCGGCTGCCGCAGCGGATGCGGGCCGCCGTCATGCTCAGGTATTTCGAAGACATGACCGAACCGGAAATCGCCGTGACGCTCGGCATCAGCCTAGGCACGGTGAAGAGCACGGTATCGCGAGCGGTGGCCAGGCTGCGTATTGACGCGGAACTCGGTGAAGATTCCGACTCTTAATGCACAACGCCACGAACTACGACTTATGCGTATTTATCGCAATGACAAGCATTAATTTATTACCCGGTCGGCAGGGTCTACTGCCGGGCGCCTGACTCATGGCACTATCAGGTAGGCAGGTCAGGCACCCTGAGGAGGTGGCTCGGTGCGGAGCACGATGATGGATCTCCCGCTGACGATCACATCGATCATGCGGTACGGCACGTCGGTATTCGGCGATCGAGAGGTTGTCACGTGGACGGGGGACGGGACCAGACGTCGTACTTACGCCGAAGCGGGCCGCCGGACCGCGCGGCTGGCTAACGCCCTACGCCGGCTGGGCGTCGACGCCGACCAGCGTGTCGGCACCTTCATGTGGAACAACGCCGAGCACCTCGAGGCCTATCTGGCGGTGCCCTCCATGGGCGCGGTGCTGCACACGCTGAACATCCGGCTCGCGGCGGCCGAGATCGGGTACATCGCCACCCATGCGGAAGACGACGTTGTCATCGTGGACGCGTCGCTCGTATCCAAGTTCGCCGAGATCCTGCCGCATGCGCCGACGGTTAAGCACGTGATCGTGACCGGCGGTTCGGTCGCCGAGACGCCCGGCGCCGACCAGCTCACCGGGGTGAGCGTGCACGACTACGAGGAACTGATCGCCGCCGAGACTGACTCGTTCGACTGGCCATCGCTCGACGAGCGGTCGGCTGCGGCGATGTGCTACACGAGCGGTACCACCGGGCACCCGAAGGGCGTCGTCTACAGCCACCGGTCCAGCTACTTGCATTCGATGGGCGCCTGCCTCGGGAATGCCTTCGCTCTTTCCGAGCAGGACCGCGTGCTGCCCGTGGTGCCCATGTTCCACGCCAACGCCTGGGGCCTAGCCTACGCCAGCCTGCTGTCCGGTGCTGCCCTGATCATGCCCGACCGGGACCTGCAGCCGGCCACGCTCGTCCGGCTCATCGGCGACGAACGTGTCACCGTGGCCGGCGGGGTGCCGACGATCTGGGCGGGCGTGCTTACGCATATGGGGGCCGAAGGCGGCGACCTGTCCTCGCTGCGCCTGGTCATCGCAGGCGGCTCCGCGGTGCCGCACGCGATGCTGGTCAGGTACGAATCGGAGCTCGGCGTGCGGCTGCTGCAGGCCTGGGGCATGACCGAGACCTCGCCGCTGGCCAGCGTGGCGAACCCGCCGTCGGGCGTCAGCAAGGAGGAGGAATGGTCGTACCGGGACAGCCAGGGCCGGCTGTTCTGCACCGTGGAGGGCCGGCTGGCCGGAGATGGCGGGGCGTTGCTGCCGAGCGACGGCGAGGCGGTCGGGGAGATCGAGATCCGCGGTCCCTGGGTGACCGGCTCGTACCACAAGGACGACGACCCGGCCAAGTTTCACGACGGCTGGCTGCGGACCGGTGATGTCGGCACGCTGGATGAGCGCGGCTTCATCCGGCTGACCGACCGGGCCAAGGACGTGATCAAGTCGGGCGGTGAATGGATCTCCTCGATGGAGCTCGAGAACATCCTGATGGCCCATCCCGATGTGGCCGAGGCCGCGGTGATCGGGGTCGCCGACGAGAAGTGGGGGGAGCGGCCGCTCGCGGCGGTGGTGCTGCGGTCCGGCGCGGAGGTGACCGCGGAGAAACTGCGGGCTTTCATGGCCGAGCAGATCCCGCGCTGGCAGCTTCCCGAGCGCTGGTGCTTCGTCGCCGAAGTGCCCAAGACCAGCGTGGGCAAGTTTTCCAAACGGCAGATGCGGCAGGCGTACCAGCGCGGCGACTACGCGATCATCGAGGTGCGCTGAACGCCACGGCGCGGATGCTTTGCCGGGGCGTGGTCTGTGCCGGTACGCTATGGCCCACCGCACCGGTCGTGCGGGTGTGGAGGATTCGCCTAGTCCGGTCTATGGCGCCGCACTGCTAATGCGGTTGGGCTTTGCTAATGCGGTTGGGCTTTACGGCCCTCCGGGGTTCAAATCCCCGATCCTCCGCTCTGACCAGCAGTTTTGTCCGGAAATGTCGGTCCGGGCGGGCTGCTGGTCCCGGCTTGGCGTGTCCATTGCGTGTCCATCACGGTCACCGGGCCGTTGTCTGTCCCGGCCATGACCTGCGCTGTACCGGCCTCAGCCTTGCCCGGAAACCTGCCAGATCACCGCAAGCCAGGGGTCGGCCGCAGTACTAGAACGCCGGTGGCTGGCCTGCGATCCCGGCTCTGGCTGGTGGGTGCCGGGGCCCGCCCGGGGACGACTCGCCCGGGGCGTGCAGCCATGACCAGCGAGGGAGCGCCCGCTCGCCTGCCACCGGGCGGACCGGGTTCAGCTGGCGAGGTCGAGGGCGGCGCGGATGATGCTGTCGGCGTCGGGGCCGTGGTGGCGGCAGGCATTCTCGGGTGAGCCGGGCTGGCCGGAGTGGGTCAAGCCCAGCGCGGTGGCCGGGATGCGGTTGGGGTATGCGGGTGGCCGCCGGGCATGGTGACCGGCAGTGCGACGCGGTCTGCCGGGACGATCTGGCCGGGGATCCACGACTGGGCCGGCTTGTCCCCCTGGCGGGTGCGCACCGCCCGGTGGAGTAGCCCCGAGGCTGGTCACGAAGGTGATGCCGGCTGCGGGGCCGGGCTGCTCCAGGCGCGTGGTGGCGGTGAGGGCTTCTGGCGGCGGCCATGGCCGCGATGCAGACCGCGGGTGCCTCGGTATGGCGTGATCGGCGCGGGGCCAGTGCGATGCGTTTCGTACCTTGGCCAGTACGGCCGCGCGCACCGCGCCGATCAGATCCCCCCGGCCGGCTTCTGGGCCGCAGCCACCCACGCCCACCCCGGCGACCTGGCAGCCCTCGGGACCGCGGCCCGGGTCTACGGCCTGTACCGCGATGCCGCCCAGCTCCACAAGAACGCTACCGCCCGCGGTGACGCCCGCGCCGCGCGCGCTCTCGTCGACTGCCTGCACGCGCTGGACCCCGCCGACCACCGCCCCGCCCGCTGGGCCGCCGCCCACGTCGCCCTCGATGATCCGGCCGCCGTGGCCCAGCTGGTGGTCGGCCTGCGGAAGGCCGGGGCGGAGGAGCAGGCGGCCCCGCTGGCGGAATGGACCGCCGCTCACGTCGCGCTCGATGATCCGGTCGCCGTGGCCGCGCTGCTGTACCTGCTGCGGGTGGCCGGGTCGGAGGAGCAGGTGGCCGCGCTGGCGGAACGGTTGCCCGCCGCGGGATTGTTCGATCTGTTCCTGAAGATCGATGATCATGAGAGGCGGTTCCGGTTCGGGCGGGAACCGGACAAGGCTGCGGCCGCCCCGTGGTCGTGGGAGGACCTGGAGTAAACCGGCCCGTCATAGCAAACGGGGCAGAGGCGGCCATTAACGAGGGCACGGGAAGCAGGGTGCCCCGGCAAACGCTCGACACCGGGATGACCGCGATCCTGGAACCAAGGCCCGGGTCGAAATGTCCCGGAACACCGCCCGGTCGCTGAGTACCAGGACGACCCGCCGGTGGAGCCCACCACATACCCGGATCAAGCGCGCAAATGGTAACTACAGTCGGTGCAGGCGACTTCAGACATCGGTGCAGAGAACTTCGGACATTGACATGTCTTATGCCCGGCGAGGGAGAAGATCGCGAACATCCGCTGGTGATCAAGGTGATCGCCGGGGCGGTCGGCGCTGCTGCTGGCTTCGCCGGGCCGGATGCTGCGGTGGCGGGCGCCGGCCTTGCACTTGTGCTTGAGGAGGTGCTCGGCCAGTTCTTCGCAGGCTGACCGCCAAGCGAACCGAGCGCGTCACGGAGACGCTGGTTGAGGCGGCCAAAGAACTGGGCGGCGACACGGCTGAACAGCTCCGGCGATTTACTGACGCGGCGGCATCGGACGAGACCTACCAGGAACTGCTGGCCCCGCGTCCTGAAGATAATGAGCCGCAGGCCGAAGCATCTGGACCGGGTCGCGGTCCAGATGAACGCCGCCGACGACCCCGGGGCAGCCCGGCAGTGGTATCCGTGGAGCATTGTCGATGCCGACCCCGGGCTTGACGGGTCGGTGGACGGAGCGCTGCGGGTACTCGAGCAGCACGGCCTGATCTGGGACCGCGGCGCCTACCATGTCCCCCATCCCGACGGCATGCAGCACGAATACGAGATCACCGGCTACGGCGACTACCTCATCGAACGGCTAGCAGAACCTGCCTGACCTCGGTGATACCCGGAGCGGCTTGCATCAGGAATCGGGCCGCTCACTCGGATGCGCTGCGCTGGAGGAACGCTGGGATCCGTCATGGCTCCACGAGAACTCCCGGCGAATAGTCGAGCGACGGACGACCGGTCGATGTCGCGATGTCGGGGTAGGTCAGCATCAGGAGTTCTCCGGCCGTCCCATGGCCAATGCCGGGCGAGAACCCGCCCATGAACAGGAGCAGCGAATCCTGGGTCACCGCTAGGGGGTCCTCGAGCGAGGCGTTTATGACCAGAACACCGTCGGCGAGCGGCGACCCGTCAGGAGCGGCGATTGCCAGGCCGTCTGCAAGCTCGACGCCGTCCACCTCGATGGCCACCCGGGTTGTTCAGTGTACTGACGAGGGCCGATGGCCGAGCGAACCATCGCGTCACGATGTGAAGCCTCGGATGCTCACGGTACCCGTCAAGCGTGAACCGCGATGGCCTGTACCTGGTCTTGGCCTTCGGGAGGGGCTCGAACCGTTCCACGCCTTGGATATCGATCGTGAACATGTACGGGATGTCTTCGTTGAGCGGCCGGGCGTGGCTGATGATCGTGGTGACGATCTTCCCGTCCTGGGAGAAGTGGCATCCGCCATCGACGTGGTGTGAGTACTTGACGTGCTGGGTTGTCGTCGAGGTCACGCGGTCCAGATTGACGGCGACAGCACCACGGGGATCGGCTGGCGCACGACATGCGGCACCAGGGGTATCGGGATGGTACGGGAAGTGCACGAAGATGCCGGTCTTGCCGAACGTAATCGAGAATAGCTGGTACAGGACGCCGTGGAGCTCGGCAAGGATGAGGTGCCGCGCAGCACGTGGAACTGGTCGCCGGGGAAGGCCATCGGTCATGGAGATATCTTGGCGGCTCCGATCAGCGCAACACGAACCGCTTGTCCTCGACCGAGGAAAGATGCCGGATCTCGACACGCTGACCTGACAGGGAAAGACAACAGGGGATCTTGTCCGTCATTTACGACCTTGACCAGGAGGCAGAGTCTGCCCGGCGGCAGGCTGGTGCCCGCGGGCGCTACGACGACACCCCGGCGGCCATCTGGCGGCGCCTGGACTTCGCAGGCGGGTCCCGGCCGGCCGGTGCCGCAGCGGATGACGTCAGGAGGCCTGGCCCGCGGCGAGTGCGCGCCGCGGGCCAGGCCCGTGGCCGGGGTTAGTGGAGGTGCTGCTCGAGCAGCCAGGCGGTGATCGCGCGGGCGGCTCCGGAAAGGACGCCGCGCAGGGCGGCGGACGCCAGCCAGAGCCTCTCGGCGCGGGTCAGGCCGGGGGCGGGGGGAGTGGTCATGACGTGCTCCTTGGTCAGGGCGGGTGGGACGCCGGCCGGCGTGTTCCCACCCTGGACCAGGCCGGGAACCCGGCCGCTGAGTTGCGATGAGCGTGCTGAGCGACCGCGGGTTTGCGCATGTCAGCCTGCATCCGCGCGTGGCGGGATAATGCTTGTTGCGATGAGTGGCAACGGGAAGGGCGGGCGGCCGGTGCGGCGGCCGCGGGTGATCGAGCGTCCCCTGGTGCCGCCGGGGCCGCTGGCGGACCTTAAGGCCCTGCTGTACGAGCTGTACCTGGCAGCCGGGGCACCGAC
>WNFC01000379.1_pt1 | contig 71751 bp, 53 predicted proteins | sample 5400541 | NCBI WGS metagenome assembly WNFC01 (sample SAMN13153342, study PRJNA577476) | soil metagenome | isolation source: 120 cm saprolite under Douglas fir tree site 2 hole 2 replicate 1 | place: USA:California | collected 2015-04-18
GTACTCCTGAACCAGATCAAGCTCGAAGTCCCGCAAGCAGTTCCCACCGGTGGAACCAATTGAGGACCAAAACTGCAAACGTTGATCCAGGCTTAATGAAACGCGTCCGCCCTGCTCGCTGCTGCGCATGGTGAGAATGATCAGGGCTTCTACTTTGTCGATCAGCGAGCTTAATATGCTTTTTGCAGAATCAAGCTCAGCTGCAAGCAGACAATCCAGCCGCAACTCAATGATGTCCGCAACTTCAGCGGCGCGAGCAATCGCCGGCGACAGTTCACTGGCGCGGGGCACGCAAACGGGCACGCAAATTCTCGCGGCATTCGTTTTCATCGGAGAAGACACGAGGCGATGTTAGTTGCGTTCCACCAACTTCATCGCCTCGTCTTATGATCGGAGAACTTGGCTGAATTCCCTCTCGCTTTGGGAGAGGGTTAGGGTGAGGGCGTCAGTAGCAAGCCGGCCCATTACTCCCTCATCCCCGGCCCTTCTCCAAGTGGGAGAAGGGAGAAATACAATTGACGCCTAATGCGGCTTGTCGCCGCCTTCCAAAGAATCAAAGTGTTGCGTCGGCGCTTCCGCGCCCAGGTGGCGCGTCGTGCCTTCGGTCACGCTGGGCGCGGGCGGCATTAGTGGTGGAAAATCGCTGACGGGCGGGAGCGAAACGCCGTCGTGTCGTCCCGCGACGATTTTGCCGGCCTGCTTCGCGCGAACGAGTTCGGAAATCCCCCTGCCGATAAAGGTAGAGGCGGGGATCAGCAGCCAGTACCACCAAGTCCAGCCTCCCGGACTGTACATGGCGACAAGGATCGAGACGACGATGAAAGCGATTCCACCCACCAGGTTTCTGATGCCCGCATCAATTGACGGCGGGCGATTTCGTCGCCGCTTCCGCAAATCGTCGCGCCAATCGCGGTCGCGATCGTCGTCCGCTTTTGCGGTCGGCAACTGGCCGCTCAGCGCATGCGGGATCAGACTGATGTTCGCGCCGCACGAGCGGCAGAAGCTCGCGCCGTCGACATTTTGGGTTGCGCATTTCGGACAGAACATTTCAAAATCCTCCGGGCGTTTTCAACCAATCACATTCTCTGAAGCGAGGCTCACTCACTCTCCCTCTGGGAGAAGGGAGAAATTCCTGCCATTCACTTATCCTTTGCCATCGCGCGTTGTCGTTGCGCTTCATATAGAACTACGCCGGCCGCGACTGAAACGTTCAGCGATTCGATCTTTCCGTTCACCGGGATACGAACCAGCGCGTCGCAACGTTCGCGCACCAGGCGATGCAATCCCGAAGCCTCGCCGCCCAGAACCACGGCCGAACTCCGGGTCCAATCCCATTCAGTATAAGCGAGCGGAGCATCAGCGGCCGTGCCGACAACCCACACGTTACGTTCTTTCAGACGCTCAATCAAACGCGCCAGGTTCGTGACGCGCGCGACGGGCACGTATTCAACCGCGCCGGCCGACGCTTTCGCGACGGTTTCCGTCAGGCCCACAGCGCGGCGCTCGCCCATGAAGACGCCGTGAACGCCGGCGCACTCGGCGGTCCGCAGGATCGCGCCCAGGTTGCGTGGGTCTTCGACTCCATCAAGCACAACTACGAGCGGCTCGGCACTGCTGCCGACCCGCGACGCAACGGATTCAAGCAACTCGTCCGCGTCCGCATACCGCGCCGCGGACACACGCGCCAGCACTCCCTGATGATGAGCACTGCGGGCCGTGCGATCCAGGGCGGCGCGCGGCGCGCGACTTACGGGAATATTCTGCGCCCGCGCCAGGTCGATTAACTCGCGCAAACGATCCTCATGCGCGCCCTCAGCCACGACGATCTCTTCGATCTTCCGATTGCCGCGCAAAGCCTCGAGCACCGGATTGACTCCGTAAAGCGGCTCGCGATTTGAGCGGGAAGAATGTTCGGTCTTCTTCATTTGCTGTTCGCTAATTCGCGCCGCCTGAGGCAATGCCGCAGGCGCGAGTATCGGGTGAACTGTCCTTCGTTATCGGTCGTCGTCACAGTTGCCACGTCGAACTTGCCGGCGCGGCTCCGACGCCACTCACCTTTGCGCGTCTGCTGCTCCACCGGCAAAACGGTTGCCAGGGCGGGCCGCGCCTGATTGTATGAATCGTCGAGCTGAGCGTTCGGCGCGCGTTCACGAAGCAGACTGACGAGCGCGGCGAAGTTTTCGAAAGTCGTGACGGCCTTTGCCGATCCCAAACACGAAAAATCAAAGCTGTTCGCGTAAATTCGCCGATTGACTTCATCAGACCGTGCGTAAAGATCAAGCACCGATTCGTCCGAGGAAAGATGGCGCGAGTCAACCGTTTGCTTCCGGCCACGACGTTTTCTCTCTTCAGTCTCGTGGCGATTCAAGTGCAGCCGGCCGGCAACCAGCAGCGTGACTTCGTCCCATCGCGCTGTGACTTTGTCGCTGCTGTTGACCGGAACTGCCGTGATCGAATCGCCCGACAATTCAAGCGCGCGAATCTTTTTCGCGGCCCTTTCCAAATGCAGGTCTCCGTGATTAATCGTTACCGTTTCGATTCCGAGGCGGAGCAAGCCTTCGCTAATCAGTGCCGCCTCTTCCGATGTCGCTAACCGGCTGAGCGGCACTGGCTGACCAATGCCAAGGATTCGATTCAGCTCGGAAACTTTCAGCCGCAAAAGCGAGGCTGCCTCGGCCAGTGAAGCCTCAGCCAAGTCGTCAATTGGAGAGGGCGCCGGCACCAGATAATAACCGTCGTCTTTAGCCGGCGCCCTCAAGGCCGCCAATTCTGCCTGCGATATCAATCCTTTCTCCTCGCCTCGGATTATACGACGCGCCGGCGCATCGCCTGTAGCCTTACTTGACCACGAGCGCTTTGCGGCGGCATTCTAGTTGGCACGTATTCAAAACTTTAACGGAGCTTACTAACGTGAACCACTTTGATTCGGCGAACAATATTTCTTTGCAGTTCGGCCATCGCGGAAAAGTGGCAATCTTTATTGACGGAAACAATTTGTTTCACGCAGCGCGATTTCACAACATCGATATCGATTACAACAAGCTGCTGCGGGTGCTGCTGGGCGATGGCCGTTTGTTTCGGGCTTTCTTTTACACCGGCGTGGATGCCGGCGCAGAACGACAACAGGGATTTCTGTTGTGGATGCGCCGCAATGGGTTTCGCGTAGTGCAGAAGGAGCTGAAGACTTTTTACGACGGCACGCGCAAGGCCAACCTCGACGTCGAGATTGCCGTGGACATGCTGTCTTTGGCGGGCCGCTATGATACTGCGGTGCTGGTTTCCGGCGATGAAGATTTCGTCTATGCCGTCAACTCAGTCGCGTACAAAGGCTGCCGCGTCGAGGTTGCGGGCTTTCGTTCCAACACCGCGCCAAAGCTGATCGACGTCGCTGATTGCTTCATCGACCTCAGCGAGATCGCGGAGAAAGTTCGCAAGGACTTTTCGCACAGTCCGAGATACGAAGACCGCGACATACACGTATCGCAGCAGCCACCGCCATCGCAGTTCATCGAGCCCGTGCCCGCGCCAGATGTTCCGCCGCCGCCGCCGTGCCTGGTCGAGGCCGACGATGCTTTTCACCCGGCGATTGGATCGATTATGGATGCGAGCGTGACGGAAGGCGCTGATCAGCTCGGTCCCGGCGGAGATTTTATTCGGGTTACTGACGATCAGTAGCGACGATCCTGGGTGCTTGGGATTGTTGGATCCAAACTCAACTTGCTTTCCGAACTGCCGGAACAGCTACCGGCTTGTGTGCAAAGCGAAGCCAAAGAATTTTGTTGACACGTCCCTCGACCTTTGCTAAAACCTTCCGCGCTAATCGAATGAATCGGTTAGGGGCCTCCCGATCCTCAGATCTCTAGACCCTGAAACCGAAACTGTGCGAATAAGAACTGTCAGTAGCCGGGTGAGACAGGCTCTTTCTGTTGATAGGCATCACTGTGGCTACTGCCGGGCCAAGCTGAAACTTTATCAACTCCAACTAAGAGGTGAAATCTCAACCGATTACGCTTTCGCCGTTGTAGGCGAAGCTCATTTGAGAACCAAACGTCAAGCCGAAAATGCAAACAAGGAGCCCCCATGAAACGCATCCTCAAATGCCTCGTGTTGACGGTTTGCTTTTGCAGCGCTGCGTTCGCGCAGGAAGATGCAAAAACAGTGAAGGCCAAAGCGGCGTTGCAGAAGGCCGCCGATACCAACGGCAGAGAGCTGGCCACCCAAATCAACGTTAGCAATAATGTCCACGCCCAAGCTGTCTTGATCCCCCCCGTTGACGCACGTCGGATCTTTGGGAAGGAGATCGCCGAGCATTACGCAGTGATTGAGGTAAATGTCGGGAATAAGAGTTCCGATGCCGCACTGATCATTCAAGGAGTATTCATCGACTACAGTCATTGGGCGCTAAGGGGCGGAGGTGGGCTTAATCTCGCCGAGTTTCACCCAGCTGGGGATCCGTTTCAGGCTTCGACGAAGAAAGACCAGGTCGCCAGCGAAGAGTACCGCGTGGTGCGAAGCCAGTTGCTGGACGCAAAGATGTGGTCGAAACGGAACTGGACTATGCGCCTGCTGACGCTGGCGGGAAATCTTGCCGGCGCCTATCCGTTCCCAATCGCCAGCAAGTCGTTTCAGAAAGAACTCACTACGTTTGCCGGTGTCTTCGTGCCCGGGGTTAACGAGGTGTGGCCAGACGGAATGATTCAACAACTAAACAACGTAAGCGACTTTGGGTTTCAGTCCAATAAGGTAATTTCGAAGCAAGGGTCCGACATAATTGTTTGCTTTTTCCCAATCGAGCGGTTCTTAACGCCCGGCTTCCGAAAGCTCTATCTGAAATCACCGGCAATTTTCTTTGCGCCCCTTCAAACACTGCCAGATAAAGAAGGACTAAGCGATCTCCGAAAGTATATCAATTTGGGGATACCCGAGGACCAGTTCAAAACAATGGCCGCCGCGCTTCCCTGCTACATGGGTCTCAGTATTTGGCAAACTACGAACGAGAAGCCCCTCGACTTCAAACAATGCCTGGACACATACGGCCTCGAGGTAGATAAGGATGCTAAGCCGAAAGATGAAGATAAGAACGAGGCAAAAGACGAAGATAAGAACAAATCGAAAGACAAGGATAAGAATAAGGAAAAAGACAACGAACCGGTTAAGACCAACCTAAGGATTAAGAACGAGACCGGCGCGGAGGACAAAGCCCTACCCTTTCGGCGATTAGACTTTATCAATCACGTAAGCCTTAACTCAGTGATAGTGACGATCGATGGAGTCATGTCTGTGGACACCACCGCCATCGCCGGGAAAATCGACATTCTAGAGTTTGACGAGTTAGCCAAGTGTGGCGACGACAAGGAGCCGTGTTTCTGGGCGGCGCCCGATGTGGGTAGCGGAGTCAGGACCGGTGTTATCCATGGGTCGTATCTGACTGGTGGTTCAGTAGCGATTGCCGAAGCGACTGATCTCAACATTACCGACCTTAAGACCCTTGCTGAAAACGCGAGCGATCAAGTTTTGCATTTCTCGTTCAAGCTGACCAAAGCGATTCCGCGAGAGATCAACGGTGAGCCTACCATTCTTCATTTTACGATCAAGAAGCCGAAACCCGGCTCGACGAGTGAGAAGCCACAGTCGCTCGATAGTTTGGCGTTTGAATATCCTGTCGGTTATCCGAATCCAAGCGTAAGGGTTAAAACCCCACAGATCCTCACGCCGAAGGACGGTAAATTGACGATTGAAGGCAACTTCATCCACGATCCGAGCGACTCTCTGGTAGTTATGCTTCATTCGCCAACGGGTGACGATATTGAGGGCAAGCTGGCGGACTCATCAACGAGCAAACAACTGGTGGTCACTAATCTCGCAGACGCCAAGGACGTCGGCTGCTGGATAGTTACGGTCGACATCGGAGGGGTTTCATACCCACCGGAGGGACCGGCCTGCCTATGTTTCTTCGTCAACCCGTCACCCAAGCTGGAGTCGGCCGAACGAAACAAGGACAAGATGGAGATCGCGGTGGTAGGTTCCGACCTGATTGATACCAGCCGGTGTGGCGGACCAAGGCTGAGTTTCAAGGTCGTTAGCGATGCCGGGACCACCAAGCCGGTGAACCCCAATCCCAAACGTCCTGATGAAAAGCTGATCCTGATTCTTCCTGACGCCGCAAAGACGGGCTCATGGACCCTGAAGGTGTTCCTGAACGCCGACGAAGCCGCCTCGGTCAAGCTCACAGACCCTCCATCGCCGTAACCGCAGCGAGTCGTACAGCTCATCGCTCCGGGCAGGCGAAAAACCGAGGCCGTGGTTGCGTCGCTTTGGTAATTCAAGAATGGTTACTGAAGGCATTCAGCTGAGGACCCAATGACAGACAAGAACTCCACCCCCAAAGAATCGAAACCGTCGATCCTCGAATGGATTAGATTGCGGCTTGATTGGATTATTCGATTTCACAAGTTCGCCCATATCGTGCGCTTTAGTTTCTGGATCTCGCTGTTGGGTTCCATCGCGCTCCTGGCAACGGACCAGTCGATCGAGATCCTGCGCGTGATCGCGGAAGATTCCAGGCATCGGCTCTTACTCTTCTCCGTCTCAGTTCTCATTCTTTCGCTGATGTCATGGTATTGGGCCCGCGCACTTGTCTATAGATTCGCGCCGAAGGAGCTTCAGCTTCCGAAGGGAGATCCCGATGGCGTCGCCGCGCGTTGGCTGCCGAGAATCTGCGGCCTGATCCCGTTCGTCGGAATCGGATTGGCCCTGTTGCGTGCAACCAATGGATCTACCAGTCCGGCTCGCCAATGGTTGATATCGCTGTCGGTCATCAACGCCGTGGAAGCTTTAGCGGTCGGGGTCTTTTTATTCTTTCGTCGCAGGATCGCTGAAACACTACGAAAAAGAAAGTGGTGGCCAGAGGCAGTAAATACTGCGAAGACGACTCGCTTAAGTGATTTACCGAACGTTACTCGGCTCGTACTTGGAATTATTGTCGTCTTGTCGTTGGGCTTCTTTTTCCTCTTCACTACTTCGTACGGTGAAATGAGAGCAGCCGGTTGGTTCGCGCCGGCGTCGCTTGTTGTGCTCTCCGCGGCGTCGTGGATCGCCATCACCAGCTATTTCGTGATCTACTTCGGCAGGCTGATAAAGCTGCCGATTCTCACCCCACTGCTCTTGCTCGCATTTCTATTCAGTTATTTTGATTTGAACGATAACCACAAAATCCGCGCCTACGATCCACCGATTAAGACCGCGCCAAATAAATTCGATAAGGCTTTCAAGGACTGGTGGAACTCGCGAGCAGACAAGGATGCTTACAAGGGTCGTCCTTACCCGGTGTTCATCATCACGGCAGAGGGCGGCGGCATCACCACGGCATATCTTACGGCCACCGTTTTGACCGCGATTCAGGATCGTGCGCCCGCTTTTGCGCAACATGTTTTCGCCATCAGCGGCGTTTCGGGCGGAAGCATCGGCACCGCGGTTTATGCCGGCCTGGCAAAACGATGTACGAACAACTGGAAAATGGACCAGCTGCCATCCCGAGGCAATCGTGTCGATGTACACGACATCGGTCCACTGCAAGATAGCGCCGATACCATCCTCACTGATGATTATCTTTCGCCGCTGCTGGCGGGCTTGCTCTATCCGGAGATGGCGCAAAAGATCCTGCCGTTTCCAATCTATGGCTGGGACCGCGCGCGTGCGCTTGAAGACAGATTAGAAACTTCCTGGGATGAACACGCGAACTGCGATCCGACTTCGCCCGTAGTCGCAACTGAAATGTCCGAGCCGTTTTATGATTTCTTCCAGAACTTTCCCGCCAACTCGACTCCGGCGATTTTCTTCAATACCACGAACGTCGAAACCGGCGAACGAATGTTTGTCACGAATCTGCAAGTTGTTGACGAAGCCCGTTTTGATACCCTTCCCGCGCTCTTCGACGTGAATCAGCTCTTCAATATCCGCTTCAGCACCGCGGCCTGTCTGAGCGGGCGCTTTCCCGTGATCACTCCGGCGGGATTTTTATACGACGACGAAAAGAAGGCTCGGAAACTTCGTTACGTTGACGGCGGCTATTACGAAAACTCAGGGACAGCTACCGGCTACAACATTCTGATGTCACTCAAATTGGGCCACGGATATTTGTACGACCAGCTAAATAACAGACAAATCGAGGAGTATCGGCCAACAACCGATGCGGTACGGCCTATTCCGATCGTCATCCGCGTTGGCTTTCCGGTGCCGCCGAGCAGAAATCCCAAATATCAAATCTACCAAACTACTGCGGAAGAACGAGCCAAATATAAAGGCACCGGGCTAAGCGAAATCTCTCCGATTAAGGCCATCCTGAATACCCGCGGCGCGCGCGGCAACGACGCCGTGGAACAGATGGAAACTGCTATCCGCAGCTTGCATGGCCCACAGGGCGCAAACATAGATACCTGTCCGGTCGGCTCACTCGGTTGCATGTTCCGCTTCCTACTAGATGAGCATAACGTAAAGCTGCCGCTGGGCTGGATGCTTTCGAATAGATCTCGTTGCGAGATACAGAATCAAGTCGGCTCAATCCGCGACGGCTGCAAGCCGTTCGTCTCACAGATCAATCCCAACAACAAGAACCCGCAAGAGCTTCAGGAGATCATCGCGCTGCTAACCACGCGTTGATTGCGCTCACCGCTCATCAATTGGCACGTAAGGCACGCCGCGCGGCCCCATGTATTCGGCGCGCGGACGGATGAGTTTGTTGTCGGCGTATTGTTCGAGGATGTGCGCGGTCCAGCCGCTGATGCGGCTGATCGCAAAAATCGGAGTGTACAGATCGAGCGGAATTCCCATCATGTAGTATGTCGAAGCCGAATAGGCATCGACGTTCGGCAATAAACCCTTCTCGCGCTTCATCACTTCTTCGACCTTTGCGGTCATGTCGTACCACTTCGTATCGCCCTTGCGCTGGCCCATCTCTTTTGAGAAGCGGCGCAGATGAGTAGCGCGCGGGTCTTCGGTGCGATAGACGGCATGGCCCCAGCCCATGATCTTTTTCTTCTTCGCCAAAGTGTCCTTGATATAGGCTTCGACGTTGTCGACGCTGCCGATCTCAAGCAGCATTTTCATCACGGCCGTGTTCGCGCCCCCGTGCAGCGGCCCTGACAGTGCTCCCAGCGCCGCGGTCACGCAGCTATACATGTCCGCCAGCGTGCCGGCCACTACGCGCGCAGTAAACGTTGAAGCATTCAATTCGTGATCGGCTTGCAGAACCAACGCCACATCCATCACATGCGCGTCGAACTCATCGGGCATTTCGCCCTTGAGCATGTAAAGAAAGTTCGTTGCGATATTTAGATCCGGTCTTGGTTTGATTGGGGTTTTGCCGTTGCGGGCGCGATCGATCGCCGCCACGATGGTCGCAAACTGAGCGGTCAAGCGTGTCGCGACTCTAATGCTCGCAGCGCGCGAAAGGTCGCGCGACTCCTTATCAAAGAACGACAGCGCCGACACCGCCGTGCGCAGCGTATCCATCGGCTCGGCGTCTTTCGGAAAATACTCGATAGGCCCGCGAACCCACTGCGGAATCTCGTACGATGCGGCGATATTCGCCCGTAGTTCATCAAGCTCGGCGCGCTTCGGCAGTCTTCCGTTCCACAATAAGAAAACGACTTCTTCAAAAGTTGATTGCGTGGCCAGGTCATGGATGTTCACACCCTGATAGATCAGCTCGCCCTTTTCGCCGTTGACGTCGCCAATCGAAGTGGTAGCTGCGACAACGCCCCTGAGCCCGGTCGCCACTGCGCTTCCCGCCGCGCTATCCTTCGCTTTGTTCATCGTTTCAGTCCTTAGCAGGCTTTTTTGTGAGTCCAAAATATCAGACAGGTCAGCGAGTGACAAGCCAGGCGCTCTCTTCCGCGAAGCAGACCTCAGCGCGGTTTTGTGACCGCGATCACCCGATTTCCGCACGCGGCATTTAGAACTCTGGCCGCTGAAGAATTGCGCGCGGCGATTTCCAGAAAGCCGGCACTGCCGGCCAGACAAAACAAATCGTCTCCATCGATCACGCCTTCAGAAAAGCACTGCCGAAACGACGTTAACTCGTGGCCGTTGATAACCAGCTTCGCGCCTGACGCCGCCTGGTCAGCGCTAAAGTGCGCGCACGTCAAATTCGTGACGCAGTTGCCGAAACGATCAATATGAATCACGCGACCTTCGACACAGCCGTCGCTTGTGACTGCGGGCAGTAGCGGATCAAGACGGACAAAATCGTTGAGTTTCTCGCCGAACTCTGTCATGGCAACGCCGGTGGATAGCGCCGCCGCTACCGGTGCGAAGATATCGCGGCCGTGAAAGGTCATGCTGACCGGATGCCGAAAGAACGCTTCGTTGGTCAGGTGAATCGCGCGACCGCTTCCCTCTCGCTCGCAAATCCAACTGAAGATGCCATTGTCAGGGCCGACGAAAAACTGCCCTCCGCACTCGATCAGAATCGGCTTTCGCGTTGAACCCACCCCAGGATCGACGACGGCAACATGAATCGTCCCCGCCGGAAAGTCCTTGTAAGTAGCGAGAAGACTGAACGCGGCAGTTTCGATATCCTGAGGTGGAATCTCATGCGTGATATCGATGATGAGGGCGTGGCGATTGATCGAGAGGATCGCGCCCTTCATGGCTCCGACAAAATAATCCTGCGAGCCAAAGTCGGTGAGTAGCGTGATGATCGATTGCCGATTGCCCATTGCCGATTGCCGATTGCCGATTTCCGATTTCCGATTGCCACCTTTTTATTCTCGGTGGGCGCAGACCGCAGCAAGTTAGGTGCTGGTTTGCGACGCGTTCAATTGTAATCGGCAATCGGCAATCGGAAATATGGTTCATTGAATCGTTGCGTCGCCGGCGGTGCGAATGCGAAGTTGCTGCCCCTGGTACAGGTGAATGTCTTTGCCGCGTTCGGTGAGCACGCCGGCCGTACCAACGCCCGCGCCGATGGCCGCGCCAATCGCTGCGCCGGTCCCACCGCCCGCGATGGCGCCGATGATTGCGCCGATGCCGGTGGCGGCCCCAACTTTTTCAACGTCGCCCTTAGTCGAACTCCTGCCTTGCACGCCGCCTTCCGTGTCGACCTTACCAACACCCTGACTGCCGCCGGTGGGTAGAACTTCAATGACTTGCGCGCTCATCTTTGACGAACGCCCGTCGGGCAATTTTATTTCGTCGAATGAGAGTTGCAACTGGGCGTTTCCCCTTGCTTTGCCCGGTCGTTTCACTTGCGTAACCTGACCGTCGATGGTTGCACCACCGTATTCCTTCGGTTCAATCACTCGCGCCTGAAAGTGATCTCCCTTTTGTGACGCGTCGGTCGAAACGCCGTTCAGCAGTTCCACCACCATGACCGTGTCGCGCGGAATCAAGTTGGCATTCCCAGTCGACGGCGAGGGTCCAACGTTTTGGTTCGGATCGGTGCTCTTGTTCGGAGCTGGGCTCTTGTTCGGATCGATCGGATAACTGACGGTCGAATCTTCGGTCCTGCGTTTCAAATCCGGCGGGATGCTGGAATCGAACGGCTTGCGGTCGTAGCCCGCGTTGTAGCCGGCTTCGAATCCCTGTTGATAACCGTCGCGATATTCTTCCAGCGTGCCGTAGTTCGAATTGTAAGCGCGATCGGCGTGATCATATTCCGGCTTGGTGCGAAACTCGCGCGTCGCATTACTCGCCACGTCGTTAACGCCGGCCTGATAACCGTCCGAATAGCCAGTGCGGTAACCACGCATCAGCGCAGTCGCCTGATTCTGGGTCTGCGGATCTTGCGCAAATACTCCGGCGGCCGGAACCGAGAAGGCTATGGACGCGCAGATCAGAAAAAGAAGTAGGCGTTTCAAGTTCTTCAAGTTCTTCATGTTTTTCACCCTTCTGGCGATCCAGGGATCGCAACCTTTTGAAAGGGAGAGCAACTGACAAATAAGTGCTATGACCTCAAGCTGCGCAAGCTAAATGCTAACACCGAGCATGGGGAGTAACAACCGCGCTTGACGCTGCTGGTACTGCAACTTAGACTCGACATCGGAGCACCACGCTTCAGATGCAGTAAAGTCGAGGGTTAGTTGTCACGCGGCCTAACGGTGTTTAGAGTACCAACTTTAGTTGGGCTTCTCCGTTACTGAGCAAGACCCGACTAAAGTCGGTATTCTGAGCACTTCTAACGCACCATGCGCAAAGTCTATCTCGATCACAGCGCCACGACACCGTCCGACCCGCGTGTCGTTGAGGCGATGCTTCCTTACCTGACCGAAAGGTTCGGCAACGCGTCGAGCGTGCACTCTTTCGGCCAGGAAGCGCGCGCCGCGGTTGATCGCGCGCGCCGGCAAGTCGCTGCGTTCGCAGGCGCTCGCGCCAACGAAATCATTTTCACTTCCGGCGGCACCGAAGCAAACAATCTGGCGATTCGCGGGCTCGGCGAAGCTGCCCAATCCCACGGCCGGCACATCATCACTTCGGCGATCGAGCATCCTTCGGTTCGCAGCAGCATCCACGGCCTGGAACAGCGCGGATGGGAAGCCACGCAATTGCCCGTATATGACGACGGCGTCGTGCGCGTTGAGGACGTGCGGGCGGCGCTGCGACCCGACACGATCCTGATTAGCGTGATGATGGCTAACAATGAAATTGGGACTGTGCAACCGATTGCCGAGATTGGCGCGCTGGTGCGCGCGGAACGCAAGGTCGGACGACGCAATCTGTGGTTGCACACTGACGCCGTGCAAGCCGCCGGTAGAGTTCCGATCGACGTTGAATCGCTCGGCTGTGATTTGCTTTCGCTTTCGGCTCATAAAATTTACGCGCCGAAAGGCACGGGCGCGCTGTTTGTGCGCAAAGGCGTGCGGCTGACTCCCCAGCAGGTCGGCGGTCATCAGGAGCGAGAGCGGCGGGGCGGCACCGAAGCCGTCGCCAACATCGTCGCTTTTGGCGCGGCGACGGAACTGGCCCAACGCGAAATGCCTGAACGCAACGAACACACGCGCCGCCTGCGCGATCGATTTGAAAAGCAAATCGCCGAAAGTGTCGACGAGATCGTTTTCAACGGAAGCCGCGAACAGCGTCTGCCGCATCTCTCGAACATTTCGTTTCGGTTTATCGAAGGCGAAGGTTTACTGATTCATCTGGACATGCAGGGCGTCGCGGTTTCTTCCGGTTCGGCGTGTTCCTCGGGAACTCTGGAACCATCGCCGGTGATTCAGGCCCTGGGACGCGACGACGAAATGGCGCGCGGTTCGATTCGTTTCAGCTTTGGCAAGGACAACTCGGAAGCGGATGTTGATTACGTTTCGGATGTGCTCATGCACGCGGTCGAAAGCCTGCGGAAACTTTCGCCACTGTCCAGAGATTCTCTTGCAGTGGTCTGAGCTGTTCCCTCTCCCCCTGGGAGAGGGTTAGGGTGAGGGCGCGAGTACATTGCCGCGCCTGGACCCTCACCCCCAGCCCTCTCCCAGAGGGAGAGGGAGTCTAACGTTGCCTTACTCAGAAACTTTCAAAGATCATCTTGCGCATCCGCGCAATGCCGGCGAACTCGCGGACGCGAATGCGGTCGCGGAACAGACGAATCCAGTCTGCGGCGATCGTCTCCGTCTGAGTTTGCGCCTTCGCGATGGTCGCATCGAAGCCGCGCGTTTTCTCGCCTACGGTTGCCCGCCGACGCTCGCCTGCGGCTCCGTGATCGCGGAAATGATCGAAGGAATGAAAATCGAAGATGCGATGAAGTTGTCGCGGAAGGAAATTGCCGACGCGCTCGGCGGCCTGCCAACGCGCAAACACCACGCGGCTGCTCTGGCGATACACACTCTGCGAAGCGCGATTGAGGAGTGTTCTCGTTAAGGAACTCGGGCCCGGGTCGCTGTCACTCCCGACGGCGGCGCCTTCTTGTGATACTCAGGCCCGCAATACTTTCTCGGCTCTTGCCCGATAATAAAAGTTCTGGTGCGAATCACCGGGCAACTATCAACCGCAATCAGGCCAGTCGTGGGATCGATATCGAGCGTGATCGTGCCCTGCAATTTGGTTGACGAAGCGCCGTCGTACAGATCGCGTGAATCGGTCTTTGGTCGCGTCTCGGTTTTCGGCGTAGGTTTTGCGCGCGGCGGTTCTGCCGGAGTCGATTCAGGCAAGGCCGCGGGTTCTATGTTGGGATCCTTGGTAGTTTCCTGGCCGTCGGAAGTCGTCGGGGGTTCCTGCGCGGCCTCGTCGGTCGCGTCCGCGTTCTCTGAGCCCGGAATGCTGCCATTGATGAAGAATTCCGAGCGCTTGTTCACCGTATCAGCCTTGGCGATCTGACCGGTCGAAGGATCGATGTCCTCTTGCTTAACGCCTTCCGGCATTTGCCAGTCGCCGGTCCATTCGGGATGGTTTGTCAGCGCGACGCTCATGAAATCTGACCAGATCGGAAGCGCTGACGCCGAGCCCGTCAGGCCCAACTGCGATCCATCATCGAATCCCACCCAGACCACGCAAACCAGATTGGGCGTGAAGCCGGCAAACCAACCATCGCGCGACGTGCCGGTTTTGCCGGCGACGTTGAACTTGAAACCGCGCGCGCGAATCGGCGCGCCGGTGCCGCGGTTGATGACGTCTTTCATAAACGAAGTCATCACGTAAGCAACCTCGGGACGCAGCACTTCGTTCTGCTGCGCCGTGGGCTTAGCGATCGTCGTGCCTTTGCCGGTCGTAACGCGGTCGATGGCGATCGGTGTCGTGCGGGTTCCATTCGCGGCGAATGCTGTGTACGCCGACGCGACCTGCAGCGGCGTCGCTTCCGCAGTTCCCAGGGCCATTGCCGGGTAGGCATGCGCCACGCGCGGCAGACCCGCTTTCGCCGCCAGGTTCATCACACGTCCGATCGTCACTTCCATCGCCACGTCAACCGTGACGACGTTGAGGCTGTGGACCATCGCGTCGCGCAGCGTTACCGGCTGCATCGAATACTTGTCGCCCATATTTCCCGGCGAGTATTCCTGATTGTCATAAGTGAAAGTTTGCGGCTCGTCCTTGAACATGGTTGCGGGCGTAATCAGGCGCGGTATGGGATCGTACGCGGTGTTCAGGGCGGTCGCATACACGAACGGTTTGAAAGCCGAACCGGGCTGCCGCATCGCCTCGACCCGGTTAAGCTGACTCTTCGAATAATCGCGGCCGCCAACCATCGCGACAATCTCGCCGGTGTGCGCGTTCATGGCGACCAGAGCCGCCTGCACGGTGCCTTCCGGAAATCGCTTCTTTTCAATCTTATCGAGCAGCGCCAGTTGCCTGGTCACGGCCGCATACGCCGCGCGCTGCAAATCCATATCTACCGACGTGTAGATGCGCAGGTGATCCGCGCCCTGTCCCGTGATTACATCGCCCAGTTGATTCTGGGCATAGTCGGCAAAGTAAGGCGCGTCAGAAATGTCTATGCGACCTTTGGCGGGCGCGAGCGTCAACTCGATACTTTCGGCCTGTCTGGCCTGGTCGGGCGTGATCGCGCCGGTTTCGGCCATCGATTCCAAAACCTGGTTGCGCCGCGCGCGCGCCGTGTCGGAATCGTGATACGGATTGTAACGATTCGGACTGCGAATCAGGCCGGCAAGAAACGCCGATTCCGGCAGAGTCAGCGTCGTCACATCTTTGTTGAAGTACGCGCTCGACGCTTCGCCAAAACCGTTAATCGAAAAGCCGGATTGCTGCCCGAGATAGACCTGGTTGCAATAGAGCGCGAAGATTTCTTCTTTCGACAGACGCGTTTCCAGAATGATCGACATGTACGCCTCAGAGATTTTGCGCTTCAGGCTGTACTCGGGCGACAAGAGCAGATTCTTGACGAGCTGTTGCGTGATACTCGATCCACCCTGACGCGCCAACGGTGAGTTTGGATCGCCGTTGTATCGCCGCAGCAACGCGCGAATAATTCCGCGCACGTTCACGCCGTGATGTTCAAAGAACGACCGGTCTTCGGTGGTCGTGATTGCCTTCCGGAGATCGGGGGGCAGATCGTTGAAGCCCACTACCCGGCGTTTGGCGCGTTCGTGGCCGGTCACTGAACTGATCAGTTCCGGTTCGAGCTGCGCTTTATCCAGGCGCGCCCCACCGTTCTTGTCCGTGATTGCCGCGATCGATTTTCCGCTGGCAGTGAATTGAATTCGCAGCGGATCGAAAGGCCGCAGGTTGTCGACCATCGCATCCTCGCTCGGATCGATCTCGACCGTCGTACCATTCACGCCATAGCGCCCGCGCGTGCTTTCGCCCTGCTCGCCGCGCGCGACGTAACCCGCGCGCTTCAAATAAGCGACGAGATCGTCTTGCGAAAGCGGCTCGCCGGCGCGAATCTGTTTCGGCGCTGCATAGATGCCGGCTGAGCGGGTGAAGACCTCGCCCTTCAAGAGATTGTCGATGCGCGCTGAGAAGATTATCCAGTAGTACGACAGGACGCCGACGCACAGCGCCGCGATGCAAAACGCCGGGAGAACGACGTAAGGTTTCAAGAGAAAGCGCAGGATGCGCGCAAAGAAACCGCGCCGAGGTTCATCGTAACGGACCACCCGCGGCGGCGGGATACGGCCGCCACGAACAATGCGGGGAATATAATCGTCTGGTGGATGCCGAATCGCCATGAAAAACAAATTGCTCTCGGCCGGGGGGAACGCCGTCATCTCAGATGCTAAACGCTTATGCGCGGGCTGTCTACTGCTGATTGACACGCGGTTCGTCTTTCGCTAGTTTTACGGCTGCTGAGCTACTCTTGGCGCTCCGTCGTCAGCGAACGGAGCGGGCGTGGACCAATTGTGAACCAGAAAGGAATCCCCCAAGTGAAAATCAGATTGCCCCTGTTGTCGCTCTGCATGTTAGCGATAGTGCTCTTCGACGGCTTGGACCGGACGCGTTCGCAAACCAATCAGCTCGCAGCTACCGGTGGTCTATCAACGGCCGAGCGCGATCTGCTCGGCGAGATCAATTCCGCACGGGCCCATCCCGGCGAATACGCTGGGTATCTGGAAAAACTAAGGCCTCTCTTTGACGGCAAGGTATACAGCCCGAGCGGTCAGGAAGCGTACGCAACCCAGGAAGGCTGGAGCGCGGTCGAGGAGGCAATGAAGTTTCTCCGGACAGCGAAACCTCAAGGGCCGCTGAACATGTCATCGGGCCTTTGCCTTGCGGCTGCGACGCACGTCAAGGATCAGAGTGCAAGCGGAGCAACTGGTCACAAGGGCGCCGACAGCACCCTTATTGAAGAGCGCGTGAAACCCTTTGGAAACTGGCAGGGTGGAATCGGCGAGAATCTTACTTACGGCAACGAGTCGGCGCGTGAGCGAGTGCTCACCTGGTTGATCGACGACGGCTTCGCCAGCCGTGGCCATCGCATGAGAATCATGAGCGAGAATTACAGAGTTGCGGGAGTGTCGTGTGGGCCGCATCCCCAATTCGGCGCGATGTGCGTGCTCACTCTGGCCGGCGGGTTTATCGAATTGCAACCGGCAAAGCCCGTGGCCAGTACGAGCACCAATACGAGTACGAATACGAACACACAGAGCATCAACCCTAAGAACACTGACAGTAGGAAACCCAGGAAGTGGCGATCTCATTAAGGCCGCGCGAGGCGTCAACTGAATTCGCGATCGAGTGGTAGGTCAGTCTGCGTTCAGACTTCAGGCGCAAGCTAAAGGTTGAACTCTAAACTGACCCACTAACCGCAGTCGTTACGCAATCGCAAAAGGCTTCCCGCACGAATCGTGCGAGAAGCCCTTTTTTTGGTCGGGACGACTGGATTCGAACCAGCGGCCTCACCCACCCCAATCAAGCGGGATGCGTAAACTTAACTAATTGATTTTGCATCGGGATGCAGCCACGAGCAGAATCAAGCCTTTTCCCATTTGTTGACATTCGGTTACATTCACTTACAGTCGCTTTCTGTTTATTCCTGCCACAATCCTGCCACAAAACAAATCACTCAACCTAGTAGCTAACTCACCAAACGATGCCGATCAAATCGTTCGTGCAGGCCACACCCAAGATGAGCAGTCAGTGAACTCCGAACACTTAAAGCATCGGAGCGACGCGTAGAGACTTACCACATCCGCAGATTATGCCGCAGGAACAGTCAGATTACATCTTTCCCCGTTTAACCTGACAATACCCCTAAAGGCGGTCGATCCTCTTATCTTAACGCATGAATTTCCGCCGGATGGCGAGGGCGATTGCATCACCGCTCGCTGCTATCTGAGCGTATGCCTGCAAAGCTTGCAATGTTCATGGCCGTGCGCGCAGTCCTTGCATGTGAAATGACCATCTTTACAGGTCTTGCCACCCTCCAGAGGTTTGTCTTTCCCGCACGTGTCGCAAGTTCGTCTAGCCATGTTGTCTCCTGATTGTAACCCTCTCCTCGGTGATATCCGGGGCGAAATGATGTAACTGGACGATCGTTATTGGGGCGACTGGGCAAATATTACCAAGTCTTTCAAGATACTCTGTTGGTCTCCATTGTTTTCAATTTTGAATGGCGCTTTTGCTCTGATGTAATCCGTAATTCTTCTCCTGCTGGTTGGGTTTAACTCCATTATCTTATTCCACAAATCGTCTTTATTGCCTTTGTAAATGTCTTGAGTTTGAGGGCTAGACGCAAACAGATAGGAAGTTAATACTTCTTTGAAATCTGCTTCACTAGAAACAGCTGTTCCTTCATTTCTTTCCAAAAAAGCAGATTCTTTCAAAAATCCTTTTCGTTTTCCGTTATCTAGTTTGATTAATAAGGGGTCCGTTGGTGGAGGTGTCTTGGTTTTTTGTTGACTCAGCAACTGACTTGTATTCGCATTGTAATTAACAGCAGGCTTTTCATCTTCAGATAAAGCGTATTTGAGGCCAAATGCAAAGAGAGCAACCAGAACAATGGCAGCAGCAGCTATAATCACTATCTTAGTGTCATTCAACTTTTGTGGCGGCTTGTAAGACGCGGCCTTGGACGGAGTGGGGTACGGCTCATATGTTCGGCTTCTTGATTGTCGCTCGCCGATATATTGATTCGATTCATTACTGACGGCGGTATCTGAAAACCTACTGAAGAGCGGTTTTATTAACTCTCCTAACTCATCATGTCTTTGTTTCAATCCACTAATTTCTTCATCTTTCTGGTGTAGTTGTCTATTTAACTTATCGACCTCTTCTTGAAGATTGTTTCTATGCTCTTCCTGTTTCTCGGCGAGAGACTTAGTTTCAATGGGCAAGTTTGGAGATAACTTAATTGCTCCGTAGGTCCTGAAGCATTCGCTCACCGCTGAGGGCGAACTATCTGGATGCAGCCCGTAAACAAGAGTGTCGCCAGCGTTCGGTATCTCGTAGGATGGTCGTATGTAATTTGAGTATTTAGTATCAGCTATTACTTCTCTAATCTTCTTGGACATTTCGTCCAAATACGGTCCTACGTCGTAAAGGTCATACGATTTGAATGCGACCTTGCCGGACGTTGTCTGAATCTCTAAGACTTGCCTATCATCCAGAATCGCACCCAAGACTCCCTCGACGATCTGCGTTCGAAAGACTTTTAGGTCTGTGAAGTAATGGTTAACAAAATCAATGGCAATACCGAAACAACTTCCTGTTCTCCCGTCGACTGCGGAAGTTAATAGACCGTACTTGACATAAGTATATCTCGTTATCTCATCTGATTTTTTTGCAATTAAAATCCAATCCGTTTCTGTGTTGGAATAATAACCCGAAAACACATTCGACACTGCCCCCACGTCCGGGTAAACCTTAAAACCGTCTTTAGGCGAACCAAAATAAAAGATATTACCGACAACATCATTCATTTTTTGGATCCAACCAAACTTTACCTAAAAACGTTCCACAGAGAACTCCACACAGAAGGACCTTGAATACTTTCATAAATCGCTTTCCACAGGTGCTTGGGATAGTGTTCGGGCGAAAGAGCGAAGACCTTTTGCCCAGTTCCGTCATCATTAAAAGCCCCTGCGGAGAAAGGAACAAAAGCAACGTGTCTGAAACCACTATTCTTTAATGCATCCTTAAGACTCCTAAATGAAGAATGATCGTAAATTGCTTTTCTATATTCTGCCTTGATTGGCATCCCACCCCTAAAATGCGGATGAAGGTCCGCCTTATTACAAAGGATGATAACTTCATCACGCTTAGAAACGATTTGATCACTGACAAGACCGGCAATTCTGTCACAGTAATTTCTCAAGTCTTCGTCGGATCTGAACATATTAAGCTCAAAGAAAAACACAAAAATCTTCTTATAATCATCCGCCAAAATTCTGTTCATGTAATTTGGGTACGGAGCCCTTGGCTTCCTTCTATCGAAGAAATGTTCACCGGGAGACTCCAGAAACTGGCAGAACCTCCCTCCATCATGAGTTATGTTTAGTAACAAAAATTCGATCTCACCCGTCGCGTCCGGCGCTAACTGCATATCTCCAAGCAGCGTTTCAAAGGCAGCAGTAGTTCCAGAATAGCGATCGTCTGTTCTAAAACTCTCGTCGGGATTAATCCGGTAATTGCTGCGGATATATGTACACAATCGGAGTAGTGTAACAGTCTTACCTATTTCTCTTGGCCCGAAAAACACAACCAAGGGCCCCGATATTCTACGAGTGTCAATGCGTTGAAGGTTAACTTCGCCTGGCACTTGGGGAGCGGGAATATTTGTTGGCTGGGAAGGAGTAGAAGATGTTTCCTCTGAATCCGTTTTGGGAACAATACCCTTGAATTGCTCTTTGCTCTCTGACATAAAGTTGCTCCTATTCGAAGTAGTACATTGGACTCATCATTCTTCTGGAAGAACGCCAAAATACCAAAACATGAAACAAGTAAAGTCAAAGATAAAACCGATACCTAGAGACCATAGAAATAGTGACAGCCTTGGAATTTCGCCCTTAAAGAACTGTCCCCATACAAAGGCAATAGCTTCCGTCTCTATGCTTACGGGCACCTCTGGAAGTCTTTCAATCGAGAGTTTTGCATTATCCCTAATGAGGGGCTCGGAATAGAGCTGGTCAATGTACTCTTGAGTTTTCTTATACATTGAATAGCTATTTCTTAAACCCTGGGTGATTTCTTTTTCGCTCTTAGTATCGTAGTGAGCTATCAAGTCATCAAGATTCCTCTGTGTGTTCTGGTATTCTTCCTTTTGCAGGAAAGAGTTCAATTGGTTGATTTTTTCGTCAACAGTTCTGAGTTTCCCATTAGTCATCGTTCTGATTTTCTCAGCTAGATCTAGGGCATACCTCCGCAAGCCAGCTTGATCCGTTGGAGCGTTTGTCTGTAGATCTACTTCGTTGCCGAGCATCCCTTCAATCCTGGTGAGGATTTCATTAGTCTTTGGACCGTGACCTTGATTGTTAGGATTTAATAACTCAGCTTTTAGATTTCCTATCTCTCGGTCGATTTTGCTGGAAAATGCAGTTTTTGCCGAATTGAATGAGGTAATACTCTTGTCCTTAACTAATTCCAGCTGGTTCTTAACATTTCTTAATTCTTGCTGCCTTTGCTTATCTACAGTCATTACATAATAAATGTTGTGAGTATTAGCGGAGAGAATGGCAAGCCAGGCAACTGCGAAACCGAGAGTTCCGAAAAACAGTTTTAGGGCACGAGCCGGCTCAGGACCTCTACTAAAGCTATCCCTGACAAGTTTCAAACAAAGGGATGCTAGTGCTAAAACGCCAAAAGCAACAACATAACAAAAAATTCTAGGTAATGTCGTGCTTCTCCGCAGCGATTCGCCACTGGCCCAAACACTTGTGGCATAGAAAATCGCATAAAGCAAAAAGTAAATTTTCCTCTTGGTTGACCAAGGCTCATTCAACGGATTCCTACTAAAAAGTCTCATGATTTTGATCTCACTTTTGCTGTCTCTGTCCGAGGGTGTAAGAGAATATCTCTCAAACGTAGACTACAACTCGGCCAGAAAGATAACCCTCATATCTCTTTGCGCCATCAACATATACTTTCCCGTGGTTTGGCCTCACGTCGAAATGAGCCTCGCCATTGGAGTCGGTCCATTCGCCGTGTGTTACACCGCCTGACAATAACCCGCTGATGCCAACCGCGACTTTCTTGCCCTTGATCGGTTTCCCCGAACTTTGATGAATAACCTTGACTGTAATCACTTCCCTAAAGGCGAGTTTTCCGAGACGCCTATCTTGCACAAAAGGAATCGGCTGGTAACAGGTTAGCAACGCTGTCGCAGGTTCTGAGGACCAGCCGGTTAGTTTCAAATCTTGGGTTCCGAGTTGTTGAGTATTCGAGTTAGTGGGAACCCGTTGTAAGCGTTTCGGGCGAGAAGATAGTACAAACGGCCTTGGGTTGCAAGCAAAAAATGCGGCTCGAAGCCGAAAGTCACCAGATAGTAGTCAGTTAGCGCGCCCACAGCATACCAGACCGGGTCAGTTTTGATTGTCTCCTTAAGAGGTCTCTCACATGATGTCAGCGCCTAAAGATGAGCCACCATTCATCGACGGCACATACCCATCATCATCGTCGCAACGTACGACGCAATCGACCGCCTTGGAGAACTCGCACGAAGCGCCGGAGCAGACGAATGCCTCTCGAATACCGAAGATGTATCGATTGCAGTAGAATTAAGCCGGCAGCCTTGTTACCACCTTTATTACCACCACTCGTGAGTTATCACCACCATACTTGAGTCAACACCTTTTCGACCCCTTCCGCCACACCGCAGCGGCTCCGTAACCTTCGCAATAGATCTTGTTCTCCTTCTTCAATCGGTTTAGCACCACGCGCATCATGTCTCGCGTGACGTTGGGAGCGGCGAGCTCGAGATCGACCATTCTGAAGCTGTCCGACAAGCGCTCAATCGCGTCGAGAACCATCGAAGTCTTAGCTCCACGGGCAGTGGACAGTGTTCCGACACGTTCTTCGAATTCACGATATGCGGTCTTCAGTATGTAAAGAGTGTAGTTGATGTAGGGCCAGGGATCGTGTTTGCCTTCGTGCCAGCCTTGGGAACTCTGTTCGAGTGTTTCGTAGTACCTATCCTTATTCTCCTCGATCACTCGTTCAAGACTGATGTACCGCCCGACCTCGTAACCGAGGTGATAACACTGTAAGAGGAGTAGGAGCCGTGACACGCGACCATTGCCATCGCGGAAAGGATGAATACACAAAAAGTCTAGATTCATCGCCGCCATCGCAATCGCGGGATGAACCACCCGCTCATCAAGGCTGTCATCCCACGCATCGATTAACGTATGCATTGCAGCAGGTGTCTTTCGCGCGGTGACGGTCTTGAAGCGAACGCGAATGCGTCCATCGGGTAGCTTCTCAATAATGTCGCTGTCCTTCTCTTTGTACTTGCCGGCGTCTCCGATATTCGCCCTACTCAACCTATGAAGCCGCAGGATTGTCTTCTCAGACATCGTTACCTTTGCCCCTTGCTCATGAATGAGCTTCAGTGCATCGCGGTAGCCACGGATCTCTTGTTCATCGCGATCGCGAAGCAGCGACTTACCCAGAACGACCGCCTTAACCCGAGACTGTTGAACCGTTACGCCCTCAATGCGGTTGGATGAAACTGCACTCTCGATGAGAGCATGCTCACGCAAGACTTTGAGCCGTTGCGGTGACTGCTTGGTGTATAGTTCCTGCTTGCCTCGTGCCTCGCTGAGATCAGCCAGGTTCCACGCGGTGATGGTGGGAATATTTCGCTTCTCAGCAAGCAGTTGGAGTGTCGTAATCATTGGTCAGTAGGTATCGCGCGTAATCAGCCTCCAATCAAAGGACTTGACCACTTTTTAGCTTAACAGACCCCTTTGGGTTGACATAGGGAGTAGAGTATTGCCCCGTCGGTTGTGTTTGGAGTTTGGTTAATACGGTCACAGATAGATAAATTATGAACGATCCTCAACTCCGCTCCGCATTCAAAAACCAGATTCTATCTAGGTACTCTCACGATCCTGATACACGTGTTTTTGATGAACTTGGTCTTCGGCACGGTGCCGCCAGAATTGATATAGCTGTTGTAAACGGAATTATCCACGGGTTCGAGCTAAAGAGCGACAGGGACACACTCAAAAGGCTTCCGAGGCAGGCCCAAACTTACAGCTCAGTTCTTGACCGGGTTACTTTGGTCGTAGGAACGCGATATGCCGATGAAGTACGAAACCTAATACCAGAATGGTGGGGAATTAAGATTGCAGAGACGGCTCCCGATGGCAGTCTAGATTTCTCGGTCGTAAGAGCGGCTCGCGACAATCCATCGCCCGACATTCTTGCGGTGTCCAAACTTCTCTGGCGACAAGAAGCTCTTACTTTGTTGGACGAGTTTGGCGAAGCTGAACCGCTTCGTTATAAGCGGCGCGCGTTAGTCTACGCTCGACTTGCGGAGGTTGCTGATTTGGATACCGTCCGAGAAAGGGTACGTCGCCAGTTGAAATGCCGACAGACTTGGAGAGTTGATCAGTAACGAGTGTGATGTGGTGATTTATCCCCGCCCGTAACAGAGTCTCAGGGTTCCCTGGTCCTTCAAGTCCCTTGCTCAAATTATCAATGTACCTATCACCGGCGCTAAAATTTGCACCACTAAACTCATCTCGCTCACAAAGGAGCTGAGCGTGTGCAGCGTATTGTGCATTTCCTGGACTACTTTCGTTGAATAGTCCCTCGCCTCTCATGATGACCCAACAATCCTCTGCTGTGTATCTAATGCTTGCACTTACGTTAGCGCGATCTGGTGGTTCCTCGTAAAACGCGTACTGAATACTGTAGTCGCTATAAGTTGGTCGCCTAGGAAGATCTAAATCAGTCTGCGACCGCCAGAACAGCCAATCCTCGCGCGAACGAGTGTATTGTCCATTCTTTTCGTACTCAGTTAAATCCTTAGCAAAAGCTCCACTGGCCGTCGTGAAGGTCCGCCAGCGTGCCAAATTTGGAAGGCGTCGGCATAGCTCCATGTACGGAAGCGCGAAGTTCGACAGAATCTGGTAGTCGGCAATTAGGTCTACATGCTCTGGATTCAAGGCCAACCGCGCGAGAAGTCTGCCTAAGTCGGCAGCCAAAGACGGACTCAATAAATCATGGGGAAGTAATCGTATGCACGCCCCACGCCTGTCTTTCAACGCGACCTTGGCTATAGCGGTCTGATAGTTCGGGGCTCTGTTCAACCCGGTCACCGGAATTGCTCTTAAGCCAGCAGCACGTGTGGTATCAAAGATCACGGACACCACGTCATCAGCGTCCGGCAAATTCACCAAATCCAAAAAGCACGAATAAAATCCCCAATGACTCTTAAGGTCGGTTGAAACTTTCGAGGGGCTATTGTCTACAGTCGGGACCAACTCCAAGAGAGGCGTAATTTGTCCTCGAACACCATTTGTTAGTTGTCGCAGGGCAACTTTTTCTGCGCGTTTCCACCTGAGAACAGGAACGTAATGGTTATCTCTGGATGCAAGCGTCATTTCAAACTCCAGTCTACTTCCGGAAAGCAAACCCTAACCTTACCTTGACCAATCATCTGATTGAGAATTTTGTAGGAACCGGACTCTCGGCGCATTCGCCCTGCCACTATCGCAGGATGTATGCGTAACTTTCTGGCTAAGTGCTGTGCCGCCTCTTGTGATCGAAGATTCTTCGCCGGGCTCTTACTCCATTCTTCATCTGGAATTAGAGCACGTCTGGCAAGACGATCTGCGTCTTGTTCTCGCGGGTCATCACTTGCCTTTACATCGAGATTGTCGAAGAAGTGTGTGAACCCTTGACCATAGTGCAACGAGACATGAGCCAACTCGTGCATCAGGCAATACCAAAAATTGTCGAGCCGATCATGTCTGAGGGTCAAACCGATGATTGGACGATCTATACCATACATGATCGCGGCACCATCGAGATGCGTACTTGAGAGGTGAGGTTCGATGATCAGCGGAATTCCGTGTTTCCTCAAGAATTCCTGAGCCAGACGCGGACCACTCTCAGACCAACTCAACCTGGCAACCTCCATCATGAATTTCAAGTTGACTGAGTTAGGTTTGTATTCGGTCTTAGGACGATCCTCGATAGCTCGGTTCATGACCTGCGCGCTCCATGCAGCCAAAGCATACTGGTTAACCGATCGTGCACTTCTCGCGGTTTGCGTCTTTTTGAAAAGCGCTGCGATTTGTCTTGGCGAGCCAACCCGCGAAAAAAAATTGCCCAAAAGACGCTCAGGCTCGTCATTTTTAGAGCCAATAATCCAGCCTCTACTGATCATCTCTTTGAGGGGGAACTTATTCCATTGGATTGTTTCGCCAACATCATCGTCTGCTCTAGGTTCGCGCAATAAGACAGTGGCAGGTATTCCAAGGTACGAATGTAGCGCTCGCATCATGGAGAGAGTCAGCGGTCGCTTGCCTGAAAGAACTTCCGAAACCTTACTGCGGCTGCCCATGTAAACCGCTAGATCGCCTTGCTTCAGGTTCTGTTGCTCCATCCGAAAACGGATTGCCTCAAGCGGGTCTGGCACCCTCCTCGGAAAGGCGTCTGACTCGTAATTGTCGGCCAACAAAGTGAGTAATTCTAGACGATCAGCTTCAGCGGTTCCGGGATCAGGATCACGATCAATCAAAGAGCTGATTTCTGCCAGCACCGCCTCGTGCTCTTTCTCACTCTTAATTACTTTGATCATTGTGCTCCTTCTAAAACTTCCAAGTTGAATATTCTGCATGAGTGCCAATTCTTATGACTAAGACGACTTGATTCTTGAAACTGACTTTTGTATCCAATCGATATTTGTTACCTTTCAAGTTGAAAACGACTCTATTGTTTAGCAAAAAACTCGCATGGGCGTAACGTTCTTTGATGTCGCTGGGCGTTTCCCACTTAGCTTCCTCAACTTCACAGACCCAAGCATCGACCTGCCCTCGAACATCCGCGTGGGCTCGGGTAAACCGCTCCAAAATGTTCCGACCCACAATTTTCATGAAAGCCGAGCAGCCGCTAACAGACTTCCCTGTCCGGGAGCATTACAAGTGTTCCCTTCTAGGGAACAGTCTATAGAAGTCCGAGTAAATATGCAAGCACAAAAATTGGGCCGCGCGATATAGACGGCCTTTGAGTCTGCATGGCTTCTATATCTTTCGGACGTTGACCTCACACTGTAGTCTCGATAGCAACGATTTGTTCAGTTAGGTCTCCGGGGCAGTACGTTCAGACTCCATTACCGTCGAAATTATTCTAATCCCTATTCCCCTCTCGCTGCCATCGTCTCACGACAGCCCATTCGCACAACTCTTCGATTCTCTTCGAGTGCTCTACTTCGTGACGCCCTGCGGTGTGCGGAGTGGGCGCTCAGTCGTGTTCCTTCAGTCGCTACGAGGGGGAAACACCCTTTCAAAAGCACCAAACCAAAAGAAGGAGCAACGACAATGGAGAGACAAACAAAACCATCAGCAGACATTCCGAAGTGGTCAGCGTTACTCGTTGAAGCAGTCAACAAGCCGGGCCTAATCATGAAAGCCTACAGCGCGTTTCATCAGTATTCGCTCGGAAACCAATTGCTCGCACTTGTGCAATGCCAGATGCGAGGGTTGCAGCCTGGGCCAATCAACACGTTTCCGAAGTGGAAGGACCTTGGACGACACGTGAAGCGCGGCGAACGAGCATTAACTTTGTGTATGCCGATCACGTGCAAGCGCAGGAACGACACGAACGACGACGAATCAAATTGCGAAGGCACATTCACCAGCTTTGTGTATAAAGCCCGATGGTTTGTACTGACGCAAACGGACGGCGAAGACCTTCAACCGCAAGTAACGCCAGAGTGGGACGCAAAGAGAGCGTTAGCAGCGCTCGACATCGAAATGATTGCATTCGACAGCATCGACGGGAACTGTCAAGGCTTCGCTCGCAAGCGCAGCATCGCGATCAATCCTGTGGCCCAACTTCCACACAAGACCCTATTTCACGAGATGGCCCACGTCACGATTGGCCACACTCTGGAATCCGACTTCTCTGACACGGAAAAGACACCGAGGAACTTGCGGGAAGTCGAAGCCGAAGCCGTAGCGCTTTTGTGCTGTGAAGCGTTGGGTCTTGAAGGAGCAGACTACTGTCGCGGCTATTTGCAGAACTGGCTCTATCAAGGCATCGGTTACGACGCGAACGCGATTCCAGAAAAGAGCGCGCAAAAGATCTTCCGGGCAGCAGACCAAATCTTACGCGCTGGACAAGAACGGATTACAGCGATTAGAACATCCGTAGAGATTCCAGCCAGCCGCGCATATTTCAATAACGTTGGCAACGGAGGTTCTCGCGTACCCAACTCATATTGCGATACGGCGGAATAGTCGACCTTCAATCCGAGCCTCTTGCTCATTTCTGTCTGTGATAACCCGAGAATATCAGTCCGGATCGTTCGCAGCTTCTTTCCGAGATGTTTCGGCTTCGGACGGGCGGTCGATCCCATCAGGATATCCCTCCTGATAGGTCGGCCTTGCGTCTATGGGCAAATGCCCATAGAATATGCGCCGCGCTAGAGGATGCCCGGACTTTGTGAACCGTCCGGGCGAGGGGCATTAGCCGGTTTGTCCTCGTGCCCTAGTTGTCAACATCACGATCTTTGCTTGCGTAGGATATGGGAGTATAGCGGAGTAAGCAATAGTGGGATTGCTGAAACCATGCTCCTATCGGAGAGCGGCGGCTACGACTAAAGGTGGGCGTTGCCGTCTCTCTCACAGCGGGGAAGCCCTTGGGGGTCGCCTAGGCACTCGCCGACTTCCCCGCTCGGTTTCAAATGTATGCCATGGCTCCCGCGAGTCACGTTTACCATCTCATGATCGGCGAAGGGCTGACTCTATGCCAGGAATGGATCATAGGCGCGTTTACTCCTGGACGACGCGGAACTGATTGGAAATTCCTAACTGAAAAGCCTAGCGATCACTTCTACCTCTGCCCGCGTTGTGAGCGATTAGAAACTATCAGGCAAGCACAGAAACCTAGTACCTCCGACAAGCCAAGAGAACCTCTTGAACGGCTAACCCGATTTTGCGCGGGAGACGATCAGAAGTTGGCGATGATGCGCGGTTCTGTGGGACCTTGAAAAGAAAATATCTGCTAAATATTCACGCCGCGCTTCTGCAAATCCTCTCTTGAAACTACCTTTACTCCATCCATGTACTTGAGCGCATAGATGTGTACTTGATAATCATCAGTCGTGAGAGTGAATTTATACGGCTTGCCGGTCTTATTGATTTTTGCTTTGCGTCCGCTGCTAGGCACATCCCAGCAAATAACTTTCGGGTACTGTGTCGGGGTGTGCCCATGCGTCTTGTAATTGTAAAAGTTGTTTTCGATCTCAATCACAATTCCTCGGTGAGGTTCACTAGCTTTGTCCTCTTGGAAGTTCGCAAGCAGATCTGGACCGCTCGCAGCGCCAATGTAAGCAAGACTGTTGAACGTCTCGAATGGAAGAGCCCGCAATGCTTCCATTTTCCAAATCAGAGCATTGACTTCACTCTCGTTTTGCGGTTCACGCATAAGCACGGTCAGACCGTCCGTGCCTTTGTCCAAAACAAGGCTTTGCCTATAAAGGACACGGTTGAAGTGAGTTTATGGGCAGCGAGCGGACTTTATGGGCAGATAGCGGTTGGCAGGACCGAGAAGCGGCCCGAAGCGACATTCAATGGCCAGAAAAAACACATCGACACAACTCAGAGTCCGCTGTCCGGCTTGGGGTGTTTCATGCCACTACTAACCTAGTGCTTCCTGAGAATAGAAGAGGCCGGGCCCTCCCACAAGCCTAGCCTCTTCTCCACAGCTTTAGGGGCTGTGATATTGGGCGGAGACGTTCAGCCTCGGCGCCGATGTGTCCTCACCCCACAGCGGCAACGCCCTTGGTAGCCCGCATTCTAACACGGCTCTACTCTGGATACTGCGGCAGTTTGAATGAACTCAGTGTTTTAGTAGCCAAAGAGAGAAGGCGGTAACGAGTATGGCGAGAAGTGTGAGAATAATAACTCGCCGGCCCGGTAAGGATTATGTGATGTCCGAACCATTCCACTCATTAGATGAGCCGCGACCAGTCTTGTAGAATCGCCTCAAGGCCCGAACCTTTGGCGGTACTCCGCCGAGGTGGCAAAGCCTGTCACCATCCCACGCGGGTCGTTGGTTGAATCCAGCACCTGGATCCATTGCAGATAGAATCCGTCCGGCTGGCGGCGCAAGTAGCCAAAGTATTCCATCACTGCGTACGCCTGATGATTGTACTTCGTCGACACTTCAGTACTCTCCACGATCTGTCTCAGCACCTGCCCGCGAGTCGTGGTCGAGTTGTTCAATCCATCAATCATCGCTTGCCGACTCGACAGCGTGACGCCCGCTGTGTTCAAAAGCGTATCAACGTACTGGGTGTTGTTAAGCGAGTTGTACGTGCCGACAAACGCCGGCCGGGCCATGAAGCTGGCAATGAACGCCACCTTGGCGGCTTCCAGTTGATTTGCGTCCAGAAAGCCGCTGACGCTCGCCAGGTCGGGCACGAACTCGCCGTAGTCAGGCTTCCGGCCAAAAGCCACGGGATAAAATCTATAGACGAAATAACCGCGGTCCTGAAACTCTGCCGATTGGAAGAACAGTTGCGAGACGTGTATGCGATCACACTGGGTCGTGTCGCCCGAGCAGTTATTGATAGTACTGGTCCAGCCGGCAAAGCCCGGCGGGTCAGGTTCGCGGCCGAGAAAGTCCAGGTATTGCTGCCGGACGAAGAAATTCGTGTTGTCAATCGGATTGTTGGGGCCATCCACTGACGGGTTGTCGAGGATGGTTACAGGGGCGATTGACGGCGAGCCCAAAGTCGCGCCCGTCGGATTACTGAGAGCGACCCGGAAAGTCAGGTTCCCTTTGGCGTACGAGTCCGCGACGATGGCCACTGAGAAGGACTTCGAAGTTTCGCCCGCGGCGAAATTCATAGTGCCCTGGGTGTTCTCGTAATCGCAGCGCGGTGAAGCGGTGCCATTGAACACGTTGCAGTTCTGCAAACCCGCATCATCGATAGTGGCAAAGCTAACCGACGCCGCGCCACTCGTATCGCCTGTACGCGGCACCGTGATGTTAACTCGCGGATTGTTAGGATCGCCTTTGGTTACCGTGTAAATTGAGGAGCTGAATTGAACGCTAGATGCCGGTGACTGGTCGATTGTAAATGTCTGACCTGCGACGGTAAGCGTACTGCTCCGCGAGATAGTAAGCACATTGGCGTCCACTTTGTAGTTGACTGTGCCGCTACCATTGCCGCTGCCGCCACCAGTAATTGTTATCCAACTGGCATTGCTTGTCGCCTGCCACGTACAACCACTTTCGCAAGTCACGCCAAGACTGCCGGTTCCTCCGACCGCGCCAAAGGATTGACTTGCCGAAGTAAGTGTGAAAGCGCACCCGGCAGTTTGATTGATTGTGAACGCCTGAGAGCCAATCGTTATCGTACCTGTTCGAGTTGGGCCAGTATTCGCCGAAACCGAATACGAGACCGTTCCTGGACCGCTGCCACTTGTCGGTGAAGCTATTGAAATCCAATTCACGTTGGAACTGGCAGCCCACTGGCAGTCGCTTGCGGCAGCACTAAAGCTGAAGCTGCCGGTTGCCGCGGACGAAGGAACCGTGGCGGTTGAAGTCGTAAGCGAAAAACTACATGTGATGCCCGCTTGGGTAATCGGCAGCGGTTGTCCTGCAATCGTGAGGCTGCCTGTGCGAGATTGGCTATTCGGGTTGGCGGCGATCGAGTAGTTGACCGTGCCGTTTCCTGTGCCGCTTCCGCCGGAGCTGACTGTGATCCACGAAGCGTTGCTGTTTGCTGTCCACGGGCAACCACTCGTCCCTTCAACATCAATCCTTCCTGTGTTTGCTCCCGAGCCCACCGAAACACTCGGGGACGAGAGAAGGAAATCGCAGCTCGGCACAGTCAACGAAACATTCTGGAAGTCGGTGGTCGTTGTGGTGTCGAGGACAGTAACTGTTCCATCCTTGGAAGTCGCACCGCCCAAGGATACGCTTCCGCTCCCTACGACCCTCAAGCTGTAAGACCCGGGCACAGTTCCCGCAGGCACAACAACAGTGAGCGTCGTGGAGACTGAGCCGTTGGCCGGAACTGTAACTGGATTCTGCGTGAACTGGCACGTCGCGCCAGTTGGCAAGCCTTCACAACTGAGATTGATCGCGCCGCTGAAACCATCAATCGACGTGACGGTGCTCGTGAACGTCGTGTTGCCACCAGCATTTGCTGCTAGTGACTGAGCACTTGTGGAAACGGCAAACCCGGGCGCAATGAAACGCAGAACACTTATAGTGCGATCACTCGCCCGCGTTACATAAACCAGATTGGTTGAAGGGTCTACCGCAATTCCGGAAGGGGAGTTGATATTCACAGTACCAAGTATTGAATTTGTAGCCACCTTAATGAGAGTGACTTTCGACGAACTAAGTACGAAGACATAGTCAGGTGAGGCAGCCACTGCATATGAGTTGTCGAGCACAGGAATACTCGCCATTACCGAATTTGATGAGAGGTCTATTACTTCAATCGACGGACCCGTGCAGACATAAGCGCGATTGGCCGCCAACGCCACGCTGTTAGGGAAGTATGGCAGTGGGACCGTGGCCGCCACGGTGTCAGTAGCGCTGTCAATGACGCTGAGAGACTTTAGCGGATTTGCCACGTCCCCTTCAGCACAATTGGGACCAGTTGAACAGTTGTTGGCTACATAGACTCTTCCGCTGATTGAGTCAGTGGCAACCTGACTCGGACCTCGCCCGACAGTGATCGAGTTTGTAACTGTATTGGTGCCGGCGTCGACTACTTTGACGGTTGCCGGGTCACCGTTGGACCAAAATACCTCATTCGACACATAAACCTTGTTGGTGACGAAGCCCACACCAAACGGCGCAGGGCCTACAGGAACATAAGCAAGAACCGAATTATTGTCAGTATTCAATACCCCAAGCTTCCCGTCCGATCCTGAATTCAGCGCAAGATAAGCTCGATTTCCGGCCACCGCGACATAGCCTGGTTCGGCGTTTGGGTACGCGCTTATGGGAATGCTTCCGATGAGGGTATTGCTCGACAGATCGATCATGGTGAGGGCTACTCCACTACCACCAATTGACCGAACTACATACGCCTTGCTATTGCTTATTGTTATCCGCGTTGGGCCGCCATAACTGTCCGCCAGAGGAATAGAATTCACGACCTGCCACGTTCCGTTTGCAGACGGTGCGGGTGTTGCACTACCCGATATCGTGAAACTCAAGTTTGGCGTATTAGGATCATTGCTGTTTAGGAAAAAGCCCGCACTCTTGCTGCCGGTTGACGTGGGAGCGAACCGAACCACTAAACCTACAGATTGACCTGCTTCAACGGTACCGTAGCTTCTGAAGATATTGAAATCACTGCTGCCAGAGTTGCGACCCCAGTTGGAGATTACAAGCTGGGCGTTCCCTTCATTCTGCACTTCGATGCGCTTATCGCAAAAGTTGCCGAGCGGAACGTCGCCGCAGTTGAAAGTCGTCACTGGTAGATTGATCTTGGGCGATGCCGCAAGCACGCCTTCCTCGACTGTCGTAACGCTACCACCATTATTTGACGTCCCCCCAATCACGTACACCTTACCGTTGACCGTACCAGTCGCAAGACTTGCACGGGCTGTAAGAATGTGGTTGCGCTGAAACCACGTGCCAAAGCTCCCGGATAAGGAAGGATTGTGCTCTTCGACAACATCAATAGTGTCGGGGCCACCAAGGGAGCCACCAATGACATATATCTTATTGTTCAATGCAACCGCTGATGCGCGGGCACGGAGAGTTGGATCGCTCTGACGAGTCGACCAACTATTCGCAACCGGATCGAAAACCTCGGTTGCTCCCGATCGGCTTCCTCCGGAACCCTGCCCACCTAGGACATAGATGAGGTTATTCACCACCGCCACTGCGGCATAGGCGCGTGGCGTCGGCATGGACGTTTTTGTCGTCCACGTATCGGTCGCAGGATCATATTCCTGGACAAGAGTCACGGCGCCGTTACCACCGTCAGTTCCCCCAATCACGTACAATTTTCCGTTCACGGCCGCTACCGACATCCCTTTACGAGTCTGCGGGCCCGCCTTTACGATCCAACTATTCGAACCGGGATCGTATATCTGCAGAAAGTTTCCATTTACGCTACCAACGACATAGATCTTACCGTTGATAACATCAGCTCCGCCCTGATCCTGACCGTAAGGAGTATCAGCAATCCTGTTCCATGAATTGGTGGTCGCGGTCGGATCAAACCTATAGTTCTCTATGTATGGATGACCCTCACCGCCAAAAACGTAAATGTTGTTAGCTATTGTAGCCGACCCCGCATAGGCTAATCCCGAAACCGGAATTGTTGATTTGTTACTCCAGATGAAATCGATTCCGCCTGTTATCTGAGTCACGCCATTTCCTGAAACCGTGAAGTTCACAACCGGTTGATTCGGATCGTTGCTGCTAATCGAGAACGTTGCGCTCCTGCCCCCGGTTGATGACGGTGTGAGCTTGATCGTCACCGACTTTGATCCGCTAGGCGCAATGCTTTGATTTTGTCCGTAAGGCAACACATCAAAGTCCGTGCTACCTGACAACCGATAGACGCTGCCCAGGAGCAAGTAGCCCGGCCCGGTGTTGTTGATAACAACGCCTTGATAGATCGTCGAGCCGACGAGCGCGTCTCCCATTTGAAAGTTGGTCATGGGCAAACTTATGCTTGGATAGACCACAGGCTGCCCGTTCTCGTTGACGGTTAGCAACTGTGTCGAACCAGAACCTTGAACGACGATGCTGCCCAAGCGTGTGCCGGTCAAAGAGTTTGCAGCGGCGGTATAGCTTATCGTTCGCGACCCAGTTCCGTTGTTGGTTGAGTTTAACGTGATCCAACGATCAGGTGACGAGACTTGCCATGGACAGTTTGAACCGGTGTTGATTGTGAAGCTATTTTGTCCGCCAGACGCCGGAAGAATCTGCTCAGTGGTCGACAGTAAATAAGTGCAACTGCCTGAGCCTGCGTCTTGAGTGACGGTGAAGACCTGAGTGGAGTCCTGCCCTTCGACGATGATTGTCCCAACTCGTAGCGACGACGCGGTGCTCGGCGCGACGGTGAAACTGATTGAGCCGCTTCCCTGTCGCAGTCCTTGATTGTTTACGGTTATCCAGGGGGACCCAGATTGAAATCCCCAACCACAGGTATCCGGAGTGAGGACGTTAAAACCTCCGCTTCCTCCGCCCGAAGGGACGTTCTGAGTATTCCCAGAAAGATTGAGTGTGCAACCAGATGACGAACTGCCTTGCTGAATATCGAATGAATAGACCCGATCGTAGATCAGAACATTAATCTGTCCACCGCGAGTCCCACCGGTTGTGTTCGCGTCAACCGTAAAGTTGATCGTGTTACCGATTGCTGTGGGGTGAATCCAATTGTCATTCGTTACTATTGACCACGGACAACTGATGTTCGGAATCGTGAAACTCCCGCTGCCCCCTTGAACCGGCATGTACCGATTTTCAGGTGAGAAAGTCACGTCACAGGATGAAGGAAAACCGAAGCCGTCGAGCAGAACTGTCACGACAGAATTGGACGAATTGTTCAGCGCTTGCAGGTTGGCCGTCTGCATCCCCGTAGATGTTGGGTTAAAGGCCACGATCACGGTTACCGCACTCTTCGCTGGAATAGTGAACGGCGTTGAAGGGGCGCTAACAATCGAGAACTGATTTGGATTAGCGCCTGTCAGACTCAACGACGTTACTTGCAGCGCGGTATCCCCAGCGTTACCCAGTTCTACGTCACTTGTTGTCTGGATTGCTACTAGGGGCATTGCCGTGCCCGGTTTTGCGGAACCTGCGCTTCCATAATTCTGGTAACCGAGCCCGGTTCGCTGCGTTGCCAACAAAAGTGCTGAGGAAGTCGAAGGCGTTCCGAGAACGTCATCGCGAACGGAATCAAGAAGATATTTGTGGTTATCGCACTGCTTCGACCACGATCCATCTAATAATTGACGGTGATTGTACCCGCCACAATGCACGCTTCCCATGAGGCCGGATGACGAATCGAAACGTCCGCTTTCAACCGGCACGAGCCCGTCGTTTTGCGGCGTTGATATACTTAAGCTCCCATTCTTGATGGTCTGAATAAGGTAAGCAGCAAGAGCGGCCTCCGTATCTGTGCCTACGCCGTAAGTGTATGAACTACTAAAGAACTTAACCAATTTGTTTGTTGAGGCCGCCGCGCCCAATAGTAGTCGCCAAGCGGTATCGCTGGTGCTAACTTCGCCCCAGTAGGCAATGATCTTGTAATTGTAAGTAGGAGGGATCGGTTCCAGGTTCATTTCATTGACATTAGTCGTATAAGGTAAGTTGTTATTCCACCGACCATCAAAATTGTCCCAGAGAAGAGACCCTCTATTTGGCTGTTGCAGATTTGAAACACACGCTCCGCACCCATTCATTACATCCCAATAGAGCTTGTCGGAGAGTTTGTACAATGCCCATCTACCGAGTCCGCCGCCGTAGTAGATTGAATTGCCTACACGTGCCGTCCCATTTGCCGCATAAGTGCCATGATGCGGGCCCGCCAGTGTAATGACCTTTATCACCCGCTCCCCGGCCGGTCGGTTGGTGAACCTCGGATCATTTCCCGAAAGAGTTCTAAGAGTCATGTACTGACGAGCTATTAACGCCCCCGTGCTGTGAGTAATGATAATGATCTGTTTGTTAGCAAACTCGCTCCTCTCATCGATTCGATCAAGCAAAGCTAGTGCAATCTGTCTGGTGGTCCACTTATCGCTAACCCAGTGAAATTTGTAAGTCTTAAAGCGGTTGTTATAGTCCGTACCGTTGTTAAGGTGAAGAATTAGATTCTTGAAGTAATTTTGGTTTGGGTTGTCTGCCGTATCGGGCGCGATGATCCCGGTTCTATTACCGTGCAGCCCGTGAACCAAGATCACGGGAGTCCTATCATTTAGGGCACCTGAATAGGCTTCGAGTAAGGCTGTGTCGTTGTAAGCGGCGCTTTGCTGAATCTGTAAGGGTTTTCCTGTTGAGGGGTTCTGCCTTTGCCAAATACTCTTCGCATCCGCCGACTTCTCATGCTCGAATGGCTGCATTGCTTCATCGATTAGCGGCTTGCTAGAAAAATTGTTCGTACTCGCATTCGTGCCCGCGCTAACCAGAGAAACAGATCCTTGAGTTGTCGCCGTCGATGGAAGGGAATCTGTTTCACGGTTCCGCGTCTCACGAACGAAAAGGTCGGCGAGATTAGATCGCTGGCCCGTAGTTGGTCGAGACGCCTTCGTGGTATGGCCGCTCGGCGAAATGACAATTGCGGCCACACAAATTCCAGCAACAATCAGAAAGATATGGCATGTCCTTGTCAAACCAGAACGTTTCGCCGATGAGTGTTTTCTTGAGGATGGGTATATCATTGCTTTCTCAAAATCAGGAACCTCGATCAAGACGTGAATTGAATCCGAATGTGCTAAAGAATCGTTGCTTCACAATTCAACTCTCGTCAAAGCGTGTTCTGCGAGGTGTAGCGTCTGAGGAAATCAGACCAAACCGCTTGGTCGTAGAACTGAGACTTCTGATAGACTACCGCTCCGTTGTATCCCGAAAACCGCTATTGTTCGGAAGATTTTCAACGCATCGAATCGTCGGGTTGCGGCGCAATTAGAAGTCAATCACCAGAGGTAGTCAACTAAATTTTTCTAAAATCGATTTAACTCTCACATGGCTGAAAACATCCTCTACGAATTCGATGGTTTTCAACTCGATCCCGTCAAGCAACAATTCTTTCGCGACGGCATACTTGTACATCTTCCACCAACACCGTTCGATCTCTTGCTGGTCTTTGTTCAAAACCCGGGCCGCGACTTTACTAGGGATGAGCTAATTGAGCGCGTCTGGAAAGGCGCGTTTGTCGATCCCAAGACCTTCGACGTCCATCTGTCCACCGTTCGAAAGGTGCTCGGCGAACCGAAACGAGCGCCTCGCTACCTCATCAAGACTTCAGATGGCTATAGGTTAGTGCTCGAAGTGCGCAAAGTGATCGGCGCAAAGGAAAGCAGTGCAGAGTCAGAACGAGCCTCTTCATTGACCGCCGAAACATCGACTAGGAAGGAAACGAAAAGCGAGCAGTTTACATTCGTGATGGGCAAGCCTGTAACCCACACCTTAATCAGTTGTTCGATGTATTCGGCACTCTATGCCGTGGCTGTGCCCCTTGAAGTAGCGTATCAATTTAGACAGTTCGGCCCTGCCGCGTTGAAGATAGTGCCACTAGTCTTCGGTGGCATACTTGTTAGCTCTATCGTTACGCTCAGTCTTGATCGCAAATTGATCTTTAAAGACAAGACCAGCGGACTCGTCGTCTCGATTCTGCTTTTCATAGTGTGCGCGGCCGCACTGCTTGGTGCGCTGTATTTCTTCCTGCCAAGTTCTCCGGTTACGGAGTCGAAATTACAAACGTATCCGGCGCAAGCTGCCTACCTCAAGGACGAATCGTATTTCGTCATCCTTGTGATCTTCTTCCTGCTCATCCCTTTTCATTTTGTCACCACGATGGAGCGAGAGATGGCGAATGGTAATCACCGTGCAGTACTCGGCTTGCTGACAGGCGACAAGCTAATTGCCCCACCAAAGAGTGCGATTTATCCGAGATTGTGGGTGCTGGCTGGCCTCCTCCTCGTATTCTTCATTATGTCCGTGGCCATGACCGCGCGCCTGCTGGACAACTTGAGGCCAAACCCATATCAAAATCTTTTTGTGCAGTTGGTCTATCTGCGGGGCCTTTTGTTCTTTGGTTTGGGGATAGAGTGTTTGGCCTGGTATCGCAACGCGCTAAATGAGATCAAAGTAAGTATTCGAGCCCGCCTTCAATGATCCAAGCTTCTCATTGAAGTACGCGAGTAACGGCACGGGCCCGCATCATGTGTGCCATAGAATCTTGGCACCACCAACACAGATTTACCCCCTACTACCAAAGACCGCACGCTGTTGGAAACGGGCAGTCCTCCGTGCCAAAATAGAGGTTCGCGCCATAGCAACTCCTAATAGCCCACTACCCGCTTATGAGTATTATGGAGCACTTCTGATAGATACTTAGGATGTTCGACGGCTCGGATAGCGAAAGGAACGGTTATGGAACTGGATAATTCTAGAAATTCACCGCTTGAATTTCCTTGGCCGCGAAAAGGTGAAGTCCTCTTTGCGGGCGCGAACGATTGGTACCACCACGCCTGCATCAATCTGCGGTACTTCAATTGGGGCTGGTACGCCACTGGCTACAAGTATGCTGGCGACGTTTTAGTTCAACACATAATAGACACTCGAAACCATCGAGATACACTCGTTTTCCCGATCGTCTTCAACTATCGTCAATACCTCGAAGTGCGTTGCAAAGAAATCATCATTCTTGGAAAAATGCTGTCGGACGAAGTGCCTGAATTCCCGCACAAACACAATCTTCGGCTGCTTTGGGACACTTGCCGTCCGATAATCGCTGCTTGCGAGCCTAGCGCCTCTGAAACGGATCTTGAAGCAATTGATGAGGCCATTGCACAATTCTGTGTCGTCGACCCCGAATCATACAGCTTTCGTTACCCTGTCAATCTCAAAGGCGATCTTTCAATTCCCGCGGACCTTCATGTCATCAACCTGCGCCAGCTACGGGATGGCATTGATCGTCTGGCATCATTTTTCGATGCCGTGTCGATGGCATTCTCGGCCTACCTCGATAGTAAAGCCGAAATACAAAATTGCTTTTGATATGTCGCCGTCGAACAAATCGGACCACAGCGCGGATACCGTCTTTCTGAACTTGTGTCATAAATCGAAGGTTGTATGGACGCGCCGCGCCCGCCCAACTCGAGCGTTGGGCAGACCTCGTTCAGGTCACCCCCAGCAGAACGTCATGACTCGAGGAGGAACGCTTTGATGAAGATAGGTACCGTCGCCATGATCGACGCACTCGGGTTTCGTGGAATCTGGGGCCGATACCCTTCGGAAGTGGTTATCGCGAATATGTCTAGCCTCAAGGTGCAGCTCGAACGTGATCTTAAGCAATTGTCCGCTCAACCAATCATGCAGTTCGATGCCACTTTTCTTTCAGACACGATTGTTGTTGGCCTTTCTCTACCGGAGACGGTTGGTTCTAATCGTGATGCAATCTCGGTTACCTTCACCACCGACATCTTGGCGCGGATTCTGGCGTGGTCCGCAAGGTCATCAACCCCTCTAGCCTACCGAGGAGTCGTCGCGTATGGGGAATACGAAATCCAACCCCATTTCATTGTAGGGAAGGCTATTGATGAGGCGGCAAGTTATTACGACCTGGCCCAAGCTGCCGTAGTGTGGCTATTGCCCCAAACGAGAGATATCGTCGCTCACGAGCTTCGCGGGCGGCCGCGCAACACGCACCTGGTTCGCTTTGAGGTCCGCCGCAAAGCGTCGACGTAGCCATCAAAAAGGAGAATACGATCAAACACCTCCGAGCTTGTTATGAATGGAGAGGCTGGGGGTTTCCGAAGAACCTTCTTCCTCTCGAAGAATATGGATAGAGATTAAAAGGTAGGCCCAACTCATTCAACCGAGCCCGCGAATCGCAGCCTTAAAGGCGAAATCGCCTTCAATGCTTTTATATTTTTGGCATCCTCAAGCATCTTTATAATGCGAGGAATGTCTCGAATTGGAGTCGCTCATATTTCTACACCTCCGACCCTACGCTTCGCGTTCATATGCTCTAGATAGTTCATGGTTCTATCACCCTTACTGCCGTTGCAGAAATCACACAGTAACTGAAGGTTATCCAGGACAGAGAAGCCACGAAGTGTTAATGGTCTTATGTGATCTATCCGCAAGTTCTCAACTGATTTGCAACCACTACCCTTACAAACCCGTCCGTCGCGGTTCTCCAAAGCAATAAGAAATTCCTGACGCTTGGACTCAAGTATTCTTCTCTCCGTTCGAACGTGATCATCAATTCTGGCCCTATGCATGCGGTACGTCTCGTACTGACGAATGATTTCCAACGCGACTGCACATAACTCTGAGCTACCTGATGCGCGCTCTATCTCGTCCCTAACTTCGAGTGCTCTGCGCAAAGGATCTTGCAAGCGAGCATTCATAAGTGTCCAGACTCGGCGCTTAGTGACCCACTCTTCGTCATCATCTCGATGAGGTCGAAAAATGATCTCCTGACACCTGACGTACACGCGAACCAATCTAATGACTACGTTTAATAAAACGTCTTCCTTATAGCCTGAAGTTGCCGACAATTCCTCCCAATCAAGCAGTCCATTAGACGCACGCTGCAGAAGCGCCCCTTCTAGTTCTACTCCATAGGTTATGAAATCGGTTTCGGTACAAGCGCGCTCAAATGACAATTCTCTGTTACCTCGTTAAACTTCGCTTACCGACTCTTAGCTTCTTAACTCCAGCGGTATAGATGCTCCGCTCGGCTATCGCGACACTTGGGTCCAGAAGACAACCCTCCAAACAACAGGCGGTCAGCGCGGTGTCACGAAATCATTGTAACCATACTTTTTCAAAAAATTAGGGCTCTGCCGGCGCGAACCGACAGAGCCTTTGAAAACCAAACGCGATTGCTCGCATTCGATCTCCCGTAAAGTCATTGTGAGCCAGTCGCCTAAAGAAAGGCAAGGACTCACATGACGGAAAGAGAACTCAAAGCACTCGAGATTGCGGCAAAGGCTAAACTTCAACGAAGTGGCGATCGTTGGTTTGTACCTTCTCAAACTGGACACCGCGGCACCTATTACACTGTGAAACCCGATCCCGCGCATCCTCACTGTACCTGTCCGGACTTTGAATCGCGAAAACTGCCCTGCAAGCACATCTTTGCCGTCGAATATACGATCGAGCGTGAGCAAACATCTGACGGTGAAACTGTAGTTACCGAAACACCGAGAATCAGTCAGAAAACTTACTCTCAAGATTGGCCCTCATACAACAAGGCCCAGACCCACGAGAAAGAACACTTTCAAAAGCTCCTGCATGAACTGTGTAAAGGCATAGGAGAACCGTCTCAGACGATTGGTCGCCCTCGCATGCCACTCGATGACATGATCTTTAGTGCCGCATTCAAGGTCTACTCGACAGTTTCAGCACGACGCTTCACGTGCGACCTGCGTGACGCGCGCGCCAAAGGCTATATTTCACGAGTCCCAGCCTACAACACAATCTTTAAGTACTTTGAAAACGACCTGTTGACACCTCATCTGCAAATGCTAATCGAAGAGAGTGCGTTACCATTGCAAACTGTTGAGTCTGCTTTCGCCGTAGATTCGTCCGGTTTTTCAACCTCGCGGTTTTTCCAGTGGGTTGACGCCAAATATAGCAACCCCGAGCTTGTAACCAAGCGGGACTGGGTTAAGGTTCACTTGATGTGCGGCGTGAAGACCAACGTCGTTACTGCCGTAGAAATTACCGACCGATTCGCGGGCGACTCGCCGCGGTTCAAATCCCTGGTACAAACAACCGGACATAACTTTACTATGGCTCAAGTTTCCGCAGACAAGGCTTACTTGTCAGTCGACAACCTGCAAACCGTGCTCGACCACGATGCGATGCCCTACATCCCGTTCAAAAGCAATAGCGTTGCGGCTAGCCCTACTAACACTAAGAATGCGCTTTGGAAGCGAATGTTTCATTTGTACTCCTACAATCAAGAGAGCTTCATGCAGTGCTACCACAAACGCAGCAATGTGGAGTCAACGTTCAGCATGATCAAAGCCAAATTCGGTGATTCACTACGAAGCAAAACTAAAACGGCTCAGGTGAATGAAGCCCTCTGCAAGATTCTTTGTCACAACTTGTGCTGCCTGATTCAGAGCATGTTTGAATTCCAGATCAAGCCGGAGTTTTTGCAGGAATAGGCGATATCAAAAACAACTGCCGGAAGCCTCGGTGGTCACCTGAAAACCGGCCAACGGATCAGCCGCTTGGGACGGTAAGTGAAAGTCTTTTACGCTCCTGCCGCGCGAAAGTCCAGATAAAAAGTTCTTGCCTGAGATGACTGTTCCTCTGACAGCGCAGCGGTTGGCGAAGCGGAAGCGGGCCCGCGTGCCTTGAATGTTCGCAAGCTGATTGTACGAAGCTGGCAGTCTCTAACATTCGTCGCGCTAACCACTGACCAAGGGGTTGATCACCTTCACTTTGCATTTAGCAGCGACAGCTCTTTTTCGAGCATCGCGACGACATCAGCCAGCTCGCCGCCGTGCACAAACCGAAGGCGCCCATCCTTGTCAATCACGTAGGTCTGGGGCACGGCGGTAACGCCGAATGCAGTCCCGGTCACGTCCGATTGAGCCATGGTGAGCATGCCCCATTTGCGTTTCTGAATGATCTCGTTCACGTTCTTTAGTTCTGACATCACCGCCACACCAATCACGGTTACGTCCGGGTGGCGCCACTGGAATTCGAGAAACCCCGGCATTTCCGCCGCGCACGGTCCACACCAGTCAGCCCAGAAGGTCAGAACCACCGGTCGGCCGCGCAAAGCCGCGTTATCAACCTTCCGGCCCTTGAGCGTGGTGAACTCAAACGTGGGGGTCGGCCGGTCAAGCGGTACGGGTTTGAACTCCGCCGCAGCCTTCGCGCGCCGCTCCCGGCTACGCGCCACGATGCGCTTCTCCAGTTCTGCGCGCGTTCCCATCTTCGCACCAAGAAAGAACCGTTCGAGAGCTGCCATCGGGTCGCGACTGCTCTGCTGTGGCATGGTTGCGGCTTCCAGGTATTCGGTGAACGCTGCGTCCTTACGGCCCGCTTTCTCATACATTTCCCCGAGCGCTAGGGCGACCTTCGTGCTTTCATTCATGATCGGAGCAGCAAACTCCAGGTCCTGGATGGACGCCGCTACTTCGCCGCGTTGCGCCTGCGCTAGTCCGCGGTAGTAGCGCATCTGCGCGAAATCGCGATCGAGCTGCGCCTGGCCCAGCGCTGGGTTGTCAGGATCGGGCGCTGCGCAACTCACAATCAGGTTGCGGACGATGCCGGATCGTCGATTGGGATTCTTAAACTGATCCTGACACAGCTTGATCGCGTCAGTGAGCAGTTCGGCTGCCTTCTCGGGCTTGATTTTTTGATCGACGTAGAAACGGCCCATCGCTGCGAGGACGTCGGCGACTCCCGGCTCAAATCCTCGCCAGTCCTCAAACGCTTTTTCGGACGCCGCCTCGTCTTTGATGTCGTAGGCTACGGTTGCGAAGAGGTCCGCGTAGGCAGATTGGGTGTAGTCATTCTGAGGATAACTCCGAAGGAATTCGCGGTAGAGCGTCGCGCGCCGCTGCAAGTCTTTCTCTTCTCTGATCTGGTCCCACTTGAGCTCTGCAATGATCGGTGACTTCGGATTCAGTGCCACCAATGCTGTCTGGGCCTTTTCGAGTAAAGAAGCCGGTAGCTTCGTCTCCAGTTCGACACAAACTGCACGGCAGCCCCCAGGGCAAACTCGTCCTCCTTCTTGTCTACAATGAACCGTTCGATTTCGCCGGCAAGCTTCGTGTATGCAGCGTCGGTTTCCCCGGCCTGCTTCAGTTTATAGTGCCAGATCTCGGTCGCATAACCGGTACTGCCGGGGTGGCGCTTCATGTCCTGTTCGAAGATCGATATGGCGCGAGCATAATCGACGGTTCGCTGGATACCCGGCGCCAGCACGTCACCCGCATAACTGGCCGCCAGATAGTAAGTGGCCATGTAACCAGGGATACCGTCGTCGCTGCATGAGAGAATCTGCCAATAGTTTCCCTGATTGTTGTCGACGCGGTCGTTTTGGTCTTTCACAAAGAAGATAAGGAACGACCAGTAAGCCTCAAGCGGGATAGTCGCTTCCCACGCGCCGTCCGCAGTGCGGCACATGACGAATGTGCGTTGGTTGTTAGAGTAATATGACGCGTTGATCGCCAGGCTTATCGTCAGCGATTGCGGTGCCGTAAGCTTTGCTCCCGGCGCAACTGGGTTGTAGCGAACACGAACCGGCACTGTGGCACTGCGTTCGCCGGGCCTGACCGGGCGCGGCGGTTCAACTGGACACCTCGGATCGATCGTCACGACACCAGCAGGCTGCGGTTCATCCGCGGGCGTCTGTGCAGAGACTCGTTCCGCCAGCGCGCAGACGCCGAGAATTATGAGAATGGATAGAATGGCTTTCATGGCTCTCATGTTGGCATCCCTCCGTTCGATGAGCGCACTACTTATCACATTGGCACAGCGTGGGAGAAGCCGTTGTCGTCTTGCCGCTGGCCGTCGGCGTTTGGTAGTCATGACCTGGACGGCCTTTTTCGCGTCCTTATAAAAGAGCGAACAAATCAATCCGCACGGTTTTGCAGGGCGGGCGGTCGTCCAACCAGAGAAGTTTCAGGATGTGGTCAGGAACGAAGATAGGATGCCCATTCCAACAGTAGATTCCATCCGCCTTATATCCAAGCCTGCGCATAGCCGCCCTGATGTTTAAGGTTTTCGATGAGGCGCACAAACCGCTGACATACCTAGTGAAACCTCTCTGAGTCGCACTAACTACACCACAACATGTTGAACTGCTCCGCCCCGCCAGCTTGTCTCTTTCCTTGTAGGTCATGAAGCTAACGTAAAAAATGCAGAGGAATTTCGGAGCGGGTTTACGGTGAACGCTACTTCAAAGCCAAAGCCTTCAACGCCGCAGTCTGAGGGTCAGAATAAAAGATTGGATCTACCCTTTCCACGATCTCACCGGATACCTCAAGGAAGTTCCGTTTGTTTTCCAGTGTCGGTCCTGCACCAGCAGGCAGTGCCCTAACTCGATAGATTTCCCAATGCCTAAGAAAACTCATTGCTTGAGTTACGTCGACTTTGCCGGCAACCGGTCAACTGGCGGAAAGTTCGGTTTTGGTGCGCCAGCTGCGGGGACCGCACTTGAGCAGGTGTCCATGATGGAGCAGGCGATCGAGCATGGCAGTTACCGCCGCCGCATCTCCTAACAGCTTGCCCCAGTCTTCCACTGGACGATTTGACGTGACGATAGTACTGGCGCGTTCGTAGCGACGCATGACGATTTCCAGCAGATCTTCGGCTGCGGTGAGCGGCAGTTTACGCATCCCGAGATCATCGAGGATGAGCAGCGGCAGCGAAACTAACCATTCCATGAACTCTCTGCGCGTGCCATCGAGAGTGACGTCGGCGAGTTCATCGATCAGGATGTGAGTCTCGCGGTAGAGCACCTTGTAGCCTTGTTGGATGACGGCCTGACCGATGGCCTGGGCCAAGTGACTTTTGCCGGTGCCCGGAGGACCAAGAAACAGTGCGTCTTCGCGGCGGCCAATAAAGTTAGCCGTGGCCAGGTCGAACACCAGGCTGCGATTCATCTTCTTGTTAAAGTTGAAATCAAAGTTGTCGAGCGTCGTATGCTGGTCGCGAAAGCCGGCCTGCTTGCGGCGGCGCTCCAGGAGTCGGTCACCGCGACGAGTCAACTCATCGGAGACTAGGCTGGAAAGCAGATCGATGGGGGTCATGGCTTCGGCTTGGGCCTGCTGCAGACGGATCTCCAGCACGGCCGCCATGCCGCCCAGGCGCAATTGACGTAATCAGGCGAACGTTTGTATGAGACGATTGGATCTTAGTTACTCTTAGGCGTAATCGTAAAGTTACCCTTACTAGTGGCCTTGACGCCAGGGCCTCTGACGGTAATTATCCCTGTCGTTGGGGTGGGGAGCTTGACTGTAATGCTAGTGGCAGTCTGCGGCGGCACAATTGTGGCCATCGCATTGCCAATCCTCACCTCGGTAATAGTGCCTAGATTAGCACCGGTAATTGTTATCGAGCTTCCCTCAACGCCGGTTGACTCAGGCATTTCATTGATTGTTGGCTCGATCGCAGCTTGGTTTTTCTGTTGGAGAGTTTTTACAAGTTGCAGCAAATTGATCCCTAAGCCAATACGGTAGTTATCGCGAGTAGAGATCGGCCTAGAAACGATTGCTAAAGCGGGGTCTGTTAGCGTAAGAGTAGGATTGGCGGGCTGCAGTATCAAGGGATTATTATCTATATGAGCGCGGCCCAATCTAAGGAGAGCCGTCCCGAAGAGGTAGATGAACTTTGTTTGCTCAAAAGGTAAGGGATAAAACCCTTCAAGACGCACAACAGCACCACGGAGTCGCTGAGTGACTGCTTCATTTTGTCCAAGAGTTAGGTCAAGTGTTGCTGGAGGGGTTTCCAGTGGCGTGGATTTGTCTTTGTCAAAGTAATAGGTCTGAAACCTTACACCGGCAAAATACTGACGAAGAAAGCGATCTCTGTCAGGATTGACAAATGCAATAACCGTCTTCGAAGGTGGCAGGCCGAATCTTGCCTGAGCGTCCGCGGTGACTGTGAATTGCTCAACAGAATCTATCGGGGATAGTGGACTGGTAAAGCCGCCTCCAAGTAAAAGGCTAGTAGTAAATCGCTGTTTGGACCCCCCTAGGAAGTCAGGCATTTGCCGACTTGTACCAAGTCGATATTGAACTCCTCCAGTGAACTCAAACGCCTTAATTACGGCATTTGTGTTGGTGGAGAAACTTGATCCGAGAGTACCATTTGAAATAAAGGAATTGGCAGTTGTAGACAAACTCTGAACTTGTTGAGCAGAACTCGTGAGTCTTACATCTCCCCATGCACGGAATCTAGGCCTCTCCCTGTTCCCTCCTGAGACAGGTACGCTAATGAAAAGATCAAGGAATGGATTTACGGTACTGCCGGCTGAGCTAGCGCCGACCTGCTCATAACCGACAATAACCCGGCTAAATTCACCTTGAGGATAAGTAGGCTTTCCATCGTTGCGAGTCACCGATTCTGCTTGATCGCTTCCACTACCAACGGCACCAATTTCACTGCCGGTTTTCGCGGTTGACACAACGGCAACTGGCGCAATGTCGGATGTGATCGATCGTCCCGGAGCGAGCTGCTTAATCTGAGCATCTATTGCCTCTCTTTGCACATACAAATCCTTGAGTTTTTTTAGATCTTCGATCTCCTTTTGTTTCTGCTTGATTTCGTCTTCTATCCGGGCACTTTCGGTTACCTGTGGCTTTTGCGCTCGGACGGCGACACCTCCAATTATCAGGAGTCCAGTAATGAACACTAATTTTCCAGTTGCCTGTATCATAGGCTTCCTCCACTAGGACGCTTCCCAGATATGTCGGGGGCTTTGCTCATACGGATGGTGCAGGCAAAGTCAAAAACAACCGTTCAGGATTGGTGTTGTGAAAAACGCTCGACGTGAGCTTTTACGCGGCGTGAGCATCACGTAAAACGAGCTTACAAGGGTTCTTACGGGGGCCAACCTTACTTCTGATTTGGATTAATGTCAATAGCAAAGCCCGCTGCATACTGGGTAGTGGGTCGTTTACAAGTTGAAAATGACCCACTACCGCATACTGCATGTGGTAGACAAGAGTTGGGAGAGGATCCTACCTTTTGGACACTCTGTGTCGCGCCTGAAGCGAAGTGCGGTTTACCGCAGAGAATGACCCCCTAGGGCGGTTGTGGTAAATAGCTGGTTAAAATTGGTAGCGGGGTGGGATCGAACCGCCGACCCTGGGGTTCTGATCCTAGAAAACTCTTCTCATTTTACTTGTGCACGAATAAGCTCGCATAACGACAGTCCGAATTGACCTGCAGTAAGCGTAAACATAGACAGATCGACTGCGCTCGTTCCTCTCTTCCGGCAAGCTCCGTAACTAAGGTAATAAAACTGATTGTCGACGTCGACGATTTGATGTTATAAGAATCGCGTTCTTGACCTTCCGCGCACCGGAGGCTCACGCCCCAAACTATCTTATCTCAAAGACGCAGCTTAGGAGCCGCAATGTACTTCTCCCGCACTATTGCTATTCCGTCAGCCGTTCGTAGAGTTCTCTCCAATCCCGTTCTAAACGCCTCAGCACACGTCTCTCTTAAAAAATCACATTTGTGCGTACCGGGTTTGCTTCTTCTCGCACTCTTCGTTCATCCAGAAGTAAACCAGGGTCAGATTCGCCAGTCGCGTCTCAATTGTGACGTAAGTACGGAATTCTTGATTGGAACCGGCATTCACGACGTTACCGGACCTGCAGTTGGACTGGGGATGATGGGCTACGCAAACGTTTTCCAGGTGACTGCCGGAATCCATTTTCGGTTGAAGTCGCGGGCTTTCATCGTGGCCAGTCCATGTAATGGCAAACGCGTCGTTTTCGTAAGCGCTGATTTGCTCGCGATTTTTCAAGCAGTCAAACATGGCGTAGTTCAGAAGCTCAAGGAAAACCATTACGACAACTTGTATACAGACGACAATGTCCTGATCAGCGCCACGCACGATCATGCCGGCCCCGGCGGCGAATCCCACTACTGGCTTTATAACCTTACGATCGGCGGTTTCGAAGAGGAGAATTATGAGGTAATCGTAGACGGCATTTATGACTCGATAATCCAAGCCCACAATGACCTGGCACCGGGCACGATCAGCATCGCACAAGGCGAGACACAATGTGCGCCACCGAAACCCACCTGCGAGAATATGGACAAGGTCATTAGTCGGAATCGATCTCCCAAAGCGTATCTGCTGAACCCGCCGGAAGAGCGCGCAAAATACGGGTGCGATGTTGATACCAGCATGACGCTGCTTAAGTTCGTTCGCTCAGATGCGGCCCATACAGAGATTGGCCAGCTCAATTGGTTCGCCGTGCATGGCACCTCGATGCACAACAACAATCGTTTGATTAGCGGAGACAATAAGGGCTACGCTTCATATCTGTTTGAGCGACTCAAAAACAAGCCGGGCTCCGCCCATCTTTTCGTCGCTGCGTTCGCGCAGAGTAACGAAGGAGACGTCACGCCCAATGTAGGTGGCAGGACCAATGGCTGTGGCCGCGATGACTTTGAGAGCACGATGCTCTCGGGGCAGAAGCAATATGCAAAAGCGACGGAACTGTTCGGATCGCAGTCCGCGCTTTTAGTAGGGCCGGTTGACTCTCGCCACACCTACGTAAAGATGGATAAAATTCAGGTCGCGGCCCTGCCTCCCCCTAACGGCGACGGGTTTGATCATCAGACTTGCACAGCGGCGATTGGGCTTTCAATGTTGGCGGGCGCCGAAGATGGACCCGGCATCGGCTGGCAAGGTCTCTCATGCAACAGTCTTCCACCGCCTTTGAGTCTGATCTGCAAGCTCTTCACCAAAAACGATCATTGTCAAGGAGCCAAACCAATTGCAGTTACCATGGGAGCCAAGGACCCTCCCTGGACTCCGAACATTCTGCCGATTCAATTGTTGAAGATGGGAGATCTCGTCATCATTGGAGTGCCGGGCGAGTTCACCACTATGTCGGGTCGCCGAGTACGCGCGACCGTGATGAATCAACTTGGACCGACAGGGTCGAAATATGCGGTCATCGCTGGACTTTCAAATGCGTACTCTGGCTATGTGACTACTCGCCAGGAGTACGAAGCTCAACGCTATGAGGGAGCGTCCACTCACTTTGGTCCCTGGACGTTAGCGGCTTATCAGCAGGAGTTTGCGCGCATTGCCAGAAATCTCGCTGATGGAACCGAGGTAGCTCCGGGTCCCACCCCAATGGATCCGGCGGATAAGAAACTCAAGAAGAAAATCATTAACCGAAGTGACGGCAAACCCTTCTGGCGGCATTTTGGAGATGTTCATCACAATGCGAACGCGACCTATCGTCGCGGAGAAACAGTCGTTACATCGTTCTGGGCGCGTTATCCGTCGAAGGAACTTGAGGTGAACGGATCGTTTCTGCAAGTTGAGTACGAGATTTGTGCTGACGCTTCCAGTGACCGTTGCTGGGAAGTCGTGGCCGGCGATAGCGATTGGGAAACCAAATTCCAGTGGCGGCGCACACCGTTCGGATCTGTAGCGACAGTCAGTTGGATCATTCCGATCGATATGCCGGTGGGCAATTACCGAATTACCCTCTATCGAACACCGGCTGATTCACCAGGGCTTTCGAGAATCTTCCAGATTAACTAGAGCCTTACTCAAAGGACTTCACCAAAAGGAGGAAAGAAATGACTCGAAAACTGATCGCGTACCTCTTAGGGCTTAGCGCTGCTCTGTTGGCTAGCTATCACGTTGCTGGCAAAAGAACTGAAACGCTGCCATCACAAAAGCAGGGACGGCCAGCATCGAATTGCTTGCCGGTCACAAGCACCTCACACGAAGGGAACACCACCGTCTACACGATCAATGAGCCTGTAGTGAACAAGGCATACCAATGCTACGACATTCCTGTGCAACCAGGAGATCGCGTTCTCGTGAGCGACGTTAAGGGTTGTCTAGATACCGGTGGCGCGGGAAGGACGTGGAAGCGCTATCTCAATCCGCTGGGAAGTAGTGGCGATCGTCTTTACCACGGCCGCATCTGGGTGCCAGGAGCGACAGCGGGCTTGGTTCGCATTCAATCCGTTTACCAGAAGGAGTTGATTGTTAACAATCTGCCTGTGTATTACGACGACGCGCCGCTGAGGATTTGGCTCGGCTACGAAGATCAGAAGTACGACGACAACGGCTACCCTCAGAGCAAGCGCCGTCGAAGCACCTCAAATCAGAGGTGCCAGGACCTGCCTAACGCGTCTGTACAAATTAACGTTACCCCTGCGACTGACGCAGGAGCGGGAGCTTTCCAGGCTTTTCCGCAACCATCACCGCCGTATGATCTGGACTGGGACACGTTCGATGCGAATCTTTTGCCGCTGAATCCGTTCTGGCACTTGCAGCGCAATCAGACTCCGATGCAGGCGGGAGACATTGGAGCCGACTGCAAATATTTTCATAACGAACACGACAACCCAAAAATCGACGGCGTTAAATGCAGTCAATGGAGTGTGGACATTGACGAGGGCTGGCTGGGCAGTGCTAATTGCAAGCTGGATGTTCCTCGTGTCGGTTCGTTGTTTCGCAAGTTGTTTACTCACGGTTTGGTGGCTGGCCACATCAACTGGGCGCCGGTTACTTACGAAGGAAAGATTTACTTCTGGGACTTCGAGAAATTTCCTCTTGATCGCGACTACGACATGTATCTGATGCTGGACGACCCATACCGCGGACTGACCGTTAACAATATCTATGAGAAGAAAGGCCAGAAGATCCCGGCTCTGGGCCTCGAGTTTTACTCACACGAAACATTGAGCAGATTTACGGATACAACCACATGGTGGAGCGCCTTCAAGAAAGCGGTGGGGAAGGGCAATCCTTTCATTGGAAATCCATTTGGCGCAAGACAGGGTGAATACGGGGCTGCTGCCAGAATGGTGGATGGCCGGAGCGCGATCGTAATAGGTTTAATGGGCATAGACAACGAGCACAAGTCTCACACCGAACTACATCCTGTATTCGCCATGGCGATTCGCGTTGACAACAACGATCCCCGATCGCCCGAACAGCAATGGGCGATCTATGCCAGTAATTGGGGAACTGAAGGTGACTGCAGCAACCGCGTGAACTTCTTAGGTCACTATGAACATCAGCTGGGACGCGATCAAGTTTCGTTCTTCTTCAAGGCTCCGACGGGTTCTGACATCCGCGTCGATCAAATGAAGAGCCAGTTCTTTCTGGCCCAAAACTCCCGAACCGATGGGGGCGCGACGACTCGATCTGTCTCCACGGCGGTACCGGGTGGCGTAGTGGTAACGTTTTTTCCCGGTGCTCCCTCTGAGACCGGTAAGCCCAAAAAGGATCCAGTCGTGTATGGTGATCTTTGGCTCACGAAAAAGTAGTTAGGATAGAGAGCGAATAAGCGACTCGCTGAAGAACCTTGGTGACGGGGGGCGGGATCGAACCGCCGACCTTGGGGTGATGAAAGCGCCCTTGGAATTTTGCATTTTGTGACATCGAGTCACATAACTTTAACATTTATTACAACTTGCCGCCGTTACAGAGCACTTCGCCTTTGCACCAATTGACATGCTTTGACAGTGATTTTCATCGAGTCACGTGACCACAGCGTGACAAAATCCAATTGATGGTTTGCACTCTTTTTCATGAACGACTGGCGCGAGAGCTCCGCCGATTTTGATTCCTCCACGAATCCGATGGTTCCACTCCACGATCGAACCAAATGCCTTTCTTCCTATCGGAATTAACGACGAAGTATTCGTGTGCAAAGAATCTCGTTCGTCTGTTTAGCTCATCCACCGACGATTCACCCAGTTTGACATGTCCGTTACGACCCTTTCGATTGAACAACAGCATCTGGCGCGGAGAGAGAGGTAACGTAATCTCTATTGTGTCATACATAAGCGCAGGTGTTTGATAGAACGGTGTGCGTTTACATGCTTCAGGATCAAACCACACACACGGATTATCCGACGTAATAAATCCAGTAGCATCGTCGGTTTCGAACAGTACTAAGTCAATGGTAGACAATATTGGCGCTAGCGTTCCGACCTCAGCGCTAAGCCATGACTGTAACGGTCTTTTCGCCCATTCGTCGACTTTTTCAGGAGGTATTCGAATCGAGCCGTGAACGCGTTTCGGCTCTGGACGAATCTTCCGCCTTTGTTCGGGCGTCAGGTTTTTCACCTTGGCCGCAAGTCGCTCCCGCTGTTGAAGTACCTGATTCCATATCTTTGAGTGATGCTCGCGTCGAGCCCTCGTGCGCGCATGCATAGCGGCAGTGAAGGCACACAAAACAAAGTGGTCCTCCGGTGTTAAAGCCTTTCGCTTTGTCGCCTTATCCCTAACAGTACTGAAACGAGATTCAAGCTCCTGTAACCCCTTCTCCAAGGTTAGATCGCGACTGCCATCGGTGCTGTGAACGGTATACATGTCGGTCTCGCTAAAAATATTGTTAGGAGACTTCTTGCGGACCTTAGCGCCATCTTTCGAAAACTGCCAAACGTAAGGTGTCTGCTCCGTCGGTGTGTTGGGGTCACACCACGCCTTTAAGTAGCAGCGCGGGATAAAGTGTTGGTTCTTATGGCTTGCCATTATGTTTCTCGCGCGTCCTTTGTGCCTCTTACGCAAGAGCCCTCGAATGCTGTTTAGCCTGGACTGCTATGAATAACGGCAGGGTATTCATCAACATGCACGTTGGTCTCGTTAGGATTTCTAAAATACCCCAGCTCTTTTTGGATCTGCCCGCACTTTCTTTGATCCTCAGCCGTCCAGTCTTTCGTCCAGAAGAAGACCGTATCGAGCGTGTAGCCCTTTCCCCTCACTGGCTCTTCCGTTGCGATCCCGATAACGGTGTCGTACTTATTCGGGTTGATTCCCCTAGCCACGTAGCAGCGAAGCCATAATTCTCGTGCGCGCAATTCCCTCTCATACCCATGTGGGCGAGTTAGGAATACATAAACCACACCCGACGGAGAGGACACCATGCGCGGGCCTATCCTCTGTTCTTAAGCCATCCTAGGGTCGGAACGGCTCATGAACTCGTTAAGGGAAGAACCTAGCAGTCTTCTATTAAACCTACCTTCCCGTGCCATCGTTCGCGCTACTTTTTCAAGATCGCTTGGCGAACTGCCCACTTCTAAGTGCTCGTTAAGAACGTCGTGACAATAAACTTCCAGAAGGCTGTCCCAACTACGGCTTGCCCGGTCAGCCTCCTTCTTACGGCGATATTCCGGCTTGCGACGGAAGGTCTCCCATAAGTCGTCGTCGAGAATAATCGTATCCGGTTGACCTTGCTCCTGGCTGCTCAGGAATTGACGATTGAAGTGGAGATAGAGTGCCACCAGGTCTTCCTCACCACTACCATCAAAGATAGTCAACGCACCGCTACGGTAAAAGGCTTCTTTGTCGGACAGATATTTTATGAAGTCCGTGATTGTATCAAGCTCCGTCATCACAGTGTGGAGTGACCGCTCGTCGAAGACATGCACGAAGCCCTTGCCAAAGTCGCCAAACGATTTCCAGACTTTGTCTTTGCCACCCAAGGCAACAGCAACGCGGTGCACGCGACGACTGGCTGCGTTCGGGAACGGTAGCCCCTTTACTCCGTCGCTTTTGATCACATACGTGGCTGAGGTAATCCAACGCTCTGCGCCGTAGATCTGCTTAACCGACTCTTCGATCGCCCTCTTGAACCAGCGCGCTTGGTTGACACTCTCGTCTACGCCTTCTGTGAAGCTGATTTCCTTAACGCTAAAAATAATGATGTCTGGCTCACACACGACAAGGATATCGCAGAGTTCTTTACCGGGAGTTTTGCCCTGCGGATTAGCATAGCTCCACAAAGAAAGAAACGACTTCCTGCAAACTTGGTAGACAAATTGCTCCGTCTCATTTAGTCCAACGGTTTCAGCCATTGCAATTCCCAACGTGTATTTGCTCCTTCATAGATTAGCCTCAGCGGACTCGGCGATAATCCTCTGACCCCATTTCTTAATTAAGATTCTTCCTTAAGTCGCCGCAGCAACGTTTGAATTTCTTTCCGCTAAGGGACATGGCTTCTTGCGCGGGTACTCTAGCTCTGCGATCTTAAGATGTCTTATGCCCAACGGGGCCACGGCAACGTCGGGATACTCCTTTGCTGAACGCGCGAACATTTTCAAATTAGTTAAGAGACCCAGTTCTCTCTGTAAGCGTTCTGCCTCTTCGCACTCATGTTCATCCCACTGCCTCCCGTCGTAGTACAACGCGTCTTCCGATCGTCCGTCCCTGGCTTCTCCCGCTTCAGTAGCGATGCCCACAATGTCCTGTGCGTCCCGATATCGTAGTTTTGTGACCATGCACAAAGCCTCAAGAAAATTCATTCGCGCGGTGCGGTACTTCTCATAAGGCATATCGTGCCGCTTGGGGAGCAGCAAAAATACGTAGTACGTTCCGTTTGGCGTCATTGGCGGAATCACACGCGTACTACGCAGGTCTGGAGGTGATTTCGCGATGAATTCCAAGAGCGCATCAGCCAATATTCTTCGCATCGTCCGTGGCTCGCGCGCGAGGAACCGCAATAGCCGCTCTTGATCCCTAAACCCCGCGTGAGTCGCTCGGTATTGTGTTCCGGCAAAAAGGTGTTTGTTAAAAGTCTCGATAAGGCGATCCCATGAGTAACTGATCTGATCTGCTTCGAGTTGAGCCAGTCGTTGTGGATGTGTAGCGAAACTCTGCCACGTTCCCTCTTGGACAGCGACGGCGTCTGCGTTAGGCGGAACGAGAAAGTCATGTTCACCCGAATCGTTGTAGTTCTGAAGATAGAATGCCAACAAGTCTTCCTCGCCTAACGCTAGTGCTAGCTTTCACTGGGTTATGAATTGTTCCTTCTTACTCAAATACGCAACGAAATCGGAAACCGTGTCCAACGAACTCATCACCACTTTCAGGCTCACATCGTCGAACACGTGCACATATCCCTTTGCGGGATTAATTTGACCAATTGCGAATGGTTTGACAGGTTCCGTGTAGTGAGCGGCGTCGACGACGCTTGGCAAAACAACCAAACTTCCGCTACCTCCAATTTCTTGCCGACATCGCCACGTCTTATCGTGAGCCACTACAATCCGATGAAACTTCGCGCTGTTCGGATTTGGAAGGTCAATTGGAAATGGCTGTTTGCAACTGCGATCCAAGAACAGACGATCAGGATGTGATTTGATCCATCGTTCGGCTCCCCAGATCTGTTCCGCCGCCTTCAGCACGGCTCTTTTAAACCATCTCGCCCAGTCTGTCTTGATGTCCCCGGTATTTGGAAAGGCGCAGTCTTTATCCGAAAAGATGAGGATGTGATCCTGAAACACAACCAGCAGATCGCACACTTCTTTTCCGTCGCCTCCCTGTATCGTATCTCCTTGGTTTCGGTAGATGCCCGAATAACTCCAAAGCGACAGAAAGGAGCGGTCGCAAAGTAGTTTCAACTTTCGTTCAGCGGGCGTTACTCCGTCTGCGCGCTGAATCGCTGTTGCCGTGGCAGCACCTTCCATTAACATGTGCCTCTCAAAATCCTATTCAGTTCAGGTGGCTGGCGGTGGAGTCTGCGCCTCAAAGAAATCCGACATCGGACGAAACATCTCCTCCGCTTTGGCGGTGAAACTGTCCTCGACTCGTTGTATTTCTTCCTGACTCGATGACAATAGCAAAGGAAAAGACTCCACGAACCCATCGAGCAACCCCGTTTCACCAAATAGGTTGCGAAACACGTAGAGCTGGCCGACCCGCTGAATTGTTACACCGGAGATTTGATACATGCGTTTCACCATCGCTAGTAACTCATCAACGAGAACGGTTCGAGGCTCGACGGATTTGTCCCACATCTCCAATGCATCTTTTTCCAAGATGTACTTTCGAGGATTGTGGATCGCAGAATTTCGCATCCATCCGGCATCCGGTTCGACTAAGCCGGGATAATCAGATAACCGTCTGTAGGTGTCCTTGACCAGATTGCCGGTTGATGGAACCTGTGCAGGTGGCACCTCACCCTCTTTGAAAAACGACAGTGCCCAAATTGTAATTAGGTAAGGCCGGTAAAGAGCTTCGCAGGTTTCGCCCAAGGCGCGAAGAACAAATGTTGCTCGCGACTCGCCGCGCTCTCGTTCAGCCCGTTCAAGTACGTCATATGGTGCGCATTGCGGCCCAAGCGACTCTATTGGATCGCCATGCCTCATTGAAACGATGATTGAGACGAGCGGAACTCTCTTATCTGCTTCGCTCATTAGCTTCAGCAACAAAGAGTAACGAGGATCTTTTGAAGCCTCGCTTTTCGTCATCTTAATTATGTTATCGAGGCTCTTTCGCGCTTCTTGTTTTAATGGCAATTCCGAAAGCAAGTTCCATAGTGGGCGCAATGCGCCAACGTTCCCCTGGTTCAGCGCGGGCGCGCACTTCGCAACTTCGGCCCTGATTTCAGAGATGAATGTAGTCGGCGAGCGATAATCGAATCGCTCAACTTTTTTCATGAGCCACTTGAACGTTCTCGGAAGCCTTGGCATGAGCCTTAGGAATTCCTTCGCAATCTTCTCATCTCTATGATCACGACCTACTTGTTTCTTCATTCCTTCTCACCTCCGCTACTAGAGTCTTGCAGGTACAATTGAAAAGCTGCCCTGAGAACTCGTCTCCTGGGCAGCTTGGCTACTTCTCACTTGATGTAAATTACTTACATGCTTAGTCGAATTATCCACTGCCCGGCGTGGCCTAATATGCAACGCCGCCGATTAGAGCGGCCTTGTTTATTAAACCGACGCCCATCGACAGCTTGATGATTTGTTGACAATGAAACTCTCATCGTAAGATTAACCGAGAGCCAGTATTATAGCTGGAACGCAGTTTCGTGCAAGGGAAATATTGCCTAACTTCTGATTTTTCTGCGGCTTCCATTCAGCTCTTTGGGAGAATCTTTAGCGGAGCGCCGTACCCTGACTGTTCACCAGACGCGTGGAATTAATCCGAATACGCAATCTTCAGACTCATTTCGACATTGTCGTTGGAGTTATTGCGCACGATAACAAGGTACGTATCGGAATCCGGCGCAGTAAAGAAAGCGTGCAATTGGGGCCTATCCAGGTATTCCTTGTAGAGGGTGTCGACCTCTCCATTTTCATCCCATTGCTTGTAATCACCCTCATCCATTATCAATACGTCTAGTGACTGATCAGCTCTTAAATCAATATTTATTTTCTCGCCGGCTTCTAGTTCGCACGGAAACGTCATATGCGTGTCAGCCTCTAAGGTTTCCTCCTCATCGTATAGATTATTTGAAGTTGTATTAATACTAGTCGGAACATCTACTCCAAGATCAGCGGCCCGGCGCATCAGTGCAGCTAGGAGGCGCTGGTAACCACTAGCGTCCTCTAAGTTGACCCAATGCCAACTACTCAATCTGTCAGGCACATCGCACTCCTCTAATTTGACCGGAATAATGTAGATCGCGCCTTCGGGTTGTTGGTCGGCCACGTCTAACGCGATCTTAATTTCTTTCTGCACGTATCCGGTTTTGCCAACGGAATGGTTAGACAGACACGCCAGGACGACATTGCTGTCACGCACGGCCCGTGAAATCTCGTGCTCCCAGAATTGCCCAGGCAATATATCTTCTTCATCTAGCCAAGGCTCAAATCCGTCGTTCTGTAGCTTTTCATAAAGCTCACGCACTGTTGCTTTATCGTCGGATGCATGGCAAAGAAAAATGCTCAATGACATAGACTGTCTACCTTTGCGCCAATCAGAGGGCTCCTCACAATTCTGGTGCGCCTTTGAATAGGCGACTGGAACCATCGAGATCGCCTCAAGCACGCGGCTGATGAAATCATTATAGTTCAATCGGGGCTCGGCTTCATTTCACTTCGTCCAATTCCAGCCGAAGCTTTCTAGTCAGTTCCCCCCTCTTCGCTTCGATTCTTCACGACAGCCCATTCGCACAACTCTGCGCTTCGCTCCAAGTGCTCCACTTCGTTACGCCCCTTTGGGTGATGCGAATGAGCGCCCAGTCGTTTCGATCTTCTTCGCTGCGAGGGGGAAACACCTTCTCAAAGACCAAACCAAACGAAGGAGAGAAAGACAATGCAGAACCAAAAACAATCAGCAGACCTTCCGAAGTGGTCAGCTTTACTCGTGGAAGCAGTCAACAAGCCCGGCCTGATCATGGACGCATACAGCGCCTTTTGGAATTACAGCGTAGGAAATCAAATCCTCGCCATCGTGCAATGCCAATTGCGCGGCATGCAGCCAGGGCCAATCAATACGTTTCCGAAGTGGCAGACATTAGGCCGTGTCGTCAAACGTGGCGAAAGGGCTTTGACGCTTTGCATGCCACTGACGCGGAAGCGCCGCAACGACGAATCGGACGATACGGAATCACCAAGCGAGGAACAGACCTATACAACGTTTGTACATAAAGCCCGATGGTTCGTGGTCAGTCAGACATACGGCAGTCAGCTTGGCCCAATCACGATTCCTGAGTGGGACGTCGAGCGAGCGCTTTCGACGCTCTGCATTTAGCGGATCACTTTCGACAAGACGGACGGCAACTGTCAGGGGTTCGCTCGTGGCAGTCAGATCGCGATCAATCCCGTAGCGCAACTCCCGCACAAAACACTCTTTCACGAAATGGCCCACGTGCTTTTGCATACGTCCGAAGGCGATTTCACTGACACCGAACAGATACCGAGAAATCTTCGCGAAGTCGAAGCGGAATCAGTCGCGCTACTGTGCTGCGAAGCGCTTGGTTTGGAAGGCGCGGACTACGCACGCGGATACATTCAAAAGTGGCTCTACGAAGCAATCGGTTACAACGCCGAGGCAATTCCCGAAAAGAGCGCACAGAAGATATTTCGTGCTGCCGATCAAATTCTTCGCGCGGGATACGCTGAGGGCTGATCCAAAAGAGACTAGCTTTGGAGCCAAGATGAGCCAATTCGCCGAGCGGCGGATTGGCTCACTTTCTGAATACCATTAGCAGTTCTGTCTTTACGATCTTGCCGTCGCGAGGATGAAGGTAGGGTACCTTACGAAGCACCATTGCGTGGACGGTCAAGAGTCTGAAACCTACACTCCGAGCCGCATTCTTAACATGATCCATTGTTGGAAGCCGATTGCCATTGGTCACATTCAACACCAGATGTCCACGTTTCGTTAAAAGTCGATAGCTCTCCGCAATGACCGGTTCTAAGAAATTGGAGAGCCACTGCTCAAATGCCGGGAAACGCTTGAAGCTCTGACTGTTTGATTGAGAATAATGTTCCCAATCGAAGAACGGCGGGCTGGAAAACACGAGTTCTGTTGAATCACTCGGGAAACGAGAGAGTTCGTCCTCAGCAACGCCGTTTAGCAACTGAGCCTCAGGCAAACAAAACTGAAGACGACGAAGGGCTTTTATCATGCGGAGGCAGCCGCCGACTTGCCCGCGATTTGGTTCTATTCCGATGTACGGTTTGTTGAGCGCGAGAGCTCCTAACAGCCGACCGCCGTATCCCGCCGAAAAGTCTATCACGGGCCCATCTTGGGAATATTTGGCCATTACAGCCTTCGCGACCATAGGCTTGTAATTTGAGACACTTGCGGTATCGGGAAAAGTCTTTAGAATTCCTCGGAGACAGGCAGCGTTTGCACCAAAGCGATCCGGCCAGATGCTCAGGGATCGCTCAATAGCTCTGCGTAGCAACTTGTCATCAAGAAATACATCCATCGGGCTTCGAAATCGGTGCACTCTAACTTTCCAAATTGTTGCCTGGAATGAGTTAGCGAGTCGAACTCCGACATTCGATGAATGCAGTCCTTTCGTGGTGAAGACTATTCGCCAATCCTTCTCCCGCAATCGTGAAAATTCTTGGCTCATTTGTTTTGCCGTGAGCCGGTAATAAGGAAAACCGCGAGACCTCCAATAGTCGAAAGCTTGCCCGACGATGTCGGCACGCTCGTGATGATCGAGCTTTGCCCAGCTTCTTCCGCGAATTTGCAGGAACGAGAGATCGACTCGACTCGGTTGGATCATCATCATTGCGACAACTAAAGCGGTGGAGAAGACGGACGCCCCAGATCAACTACTAGGAGAACGCTGCGAGCACTCCACTTGTCAGTGAAGTCTTGGTGTAGGCTTCCCAGATCCCGTTTCTTCCGACGGTCAGCAAGTTCAAACCCATGGCGCTTGAAAAAGCGAATGTTCCAAAACATTGAGAGCACAAATGCAGAACTTGCACGGGTTCCGCGGAGCCAATCGAGGCGCCGATCAGTTAGAGCATATCCGATTCCGCGGCGGCGCCAGCGTTTACTGACGACGAGTCCGTAAAGGTAGCCCGTTTGTTCTTTAAGACGGACAGCGGCGCAGCCCACGAGCTCACCATCTACCTCGGCTAAAAAATATTCCGAACAAATAGAGTCTGAACGCTGTGGACGGTTTAGGGACTGTTGGAAAGATGATACCTCTCCTGAATCGGCTTCCGTTGCGCGCCGAATTGTCCAGACTTGTTCAATTCCCTGTTTTGAGGTCAGCACAGGCAAGATTTGAGTATAATTCAAATATGAAGAAACAAGACGACAAGAGTCTCGAACAACAGCAGCAGAACCTAGAGTTCCTTCGTGCTAGGGTCAATGCCGCGAAAATCGCCTATCTCAACAGAACGCCATTTGAGAAGATGCCGGAAGTTACTTATGAGGATCTAAAACGAATTGCTCAACAATTCATACGCGCCAGTCACGAATATCAGAAATCAAAATATGGCTCCGTCAAGGTTCGGATCTCGGTACCGAAGTTACTCCGACGGTAGTTTTTCTTCGATGTCGTAATACTGGCTTATGATCGGGCTCTTGTCCCTCGCACTAATAACATCTTGCTCGAATTTGTCTGCTTGCTCGTCGCTTAACTTGCCCGGTTCTTGGCGCAAGTCTTGAATCGCCTGCCGAGCAGCATCCCACTTATCCAGGAGCGCTAGCGCTTTTGCAAGATTGTAGTGTCGAAAACGGTCATGCCGGTTGTGAGAAATGGCCGTCATGGCTGCTTCTTCGGCCTGCTTGCTTAGGAACTGCGCGGCCGCTTCGTCATTCCTTAGCAGAGCTTGGCAAGACTGAATCAATTTTAGAGTTGAGAGATTATCCAGAACTCTAACATCCGCCGGGTTCATGGTAAGAGCCGACGTGAAGTGTTGCTCCGATAACTTCCAATAATATTCTGGCGGTTTTCCGAACAACTCCCGATTGTGGTCCGCTAAAAGTGATAGCCAATAAACTGGATTCGCTTTGTTACCTCTGGCTGCGAACAAAGTGAAGCGCTGTCCCATTCGCATATAAGCGATTCCCGCAGCATTATGGGCTTCTATTTCGATCGCCTTTTTGGTTTCTGGTGCAATTGACGCCAGCCGCGAATCTGACAGGACAGATTCAGTCAGCGCGACACACTTGGGCAAGTATTCGCGCTGCCGCGTTTCAAAGTCGCCTTTATGGCCGTATGTTCGGCCAGCAAAGGCTGCCATTACGAAAGCCCTCATTGCCCTAATCAACAGGACAAGATCAGGCCTCTTAGTCCTGAGGGACAGGCCAACGAATTTCGTTTGGGTCAACTCATCAGCTTCGTCCAATACGTTCAATGCTCGCTTGAAAAGTTCGTAGTCATATTTCCTTGCGTAAGCGAACGCAAGGTTATATAGAACCTCCGCTTTGTACGGAGGGTTTGCTCTGCTGAGATGTTCCAGTAATGTTATGGCTTCATCTGACTTGCGTCCATGGGTTAAAACTATGGCTTTATAATATTGGGCGGGTTGGAAATCGGGATCAACAGCCAAAGATTCACCTAGCCGCCTTTCCGCAATGATTAACTTTTCTCCGTCGCTAGTCTGAAGGTAATCCTTCAGATTTTGGACTCCCTCAATGAACCCACGGAAAGCCTCGGGTGTTGTTGCCTTATGTTCAACGACTTGCATTCGCCTTCAAGTATACATCAAAAATAAAGTTTTCGACCTCCACTCTTCCCTCGTACCCCCACGGTATTTCGCGATCAGCCAGATTGACTAAGCGGCTTCCGAACCACCATCTTCGCCGCCACACCTCGGCGTACACGTATTTCTTAACCAACAAATCAGATATTCCGCCGATTACTTGAAATTTAGGACGACGAAGCCATTTGAGAACCACGTTAAGGTTAGGCACTTTGATTCCCACTAACTCTAAAGGCTCTTGCGGGAATAAATCGTCTAAACTTGGAAATACAAAAGGATAGACCCCAATTACAGACTTGACCAACGATTCGTCAGCCGGTCCGAGGATTTTGATAATTTTAGCTCGCGTTGCGGGAAAACTGACTGCTAACTGCTTGCTCATTTCATCGTCACCTTCAAAAGGGTGTATCGTCATACCCCTAGAACCCTCGCGGACGCCCATGTAGAGAATCCAAAGCACTAACGCGATCCCACCGATTTCGAGCGGACGCAGAACGAACGGCGCATACATTAGCGGGTCGCTCCATTCAAGCGCCGATCTCATCCAGGGATGACTAGGGTTCTTCACACGCTTAAGGCCGGCCAACGCCTCACTGCGAACGGTGGTTGATTGACTATTCTTCGCGGCCTCAATGAAATAAGTCTCAGCCTGGGACCACTCATGCTCGCTCTCGTAAAACAATGCGAGCGCCAACTTGCTATCCTGTGGGGACGCGTCGCTCTCAAAAGTTCGGTCAGTTGAGTTTAGCCAAAAAATTGTCCTGACGACCTTGCCCATATTGTCGATTCCCACCTCTTGGAAACCTCGTGCTTGTGCCGCAGTATCAGTTTGACGTTTGATTGCGATCGGCGGGCATATATAGAGCTTTGAGAGACTCCCTGACAGGTAGTCACCAGTTTGCATCCACTGATAGCTTGAATAAGTGTCACGCCGCCAGTCGTGGTAATGACCGGCAAAGAGACCTTGTACCTTCCGGTTATTTACAACTTGATTCTTCCATTCATCATGTACTGCTTTGTCGACGAACCAAGATGAATAGGGGTAAGGATTGCCGCGATACCCTTCTCTCTTCAGGAGCGTCGCAGTATCAAAGTTCATCACGATGTGAGGATCATCTAATTCTGGTATGTGATAAAAGACATATGCAGTACGAATGTCATTTGATCCTAGGCGACTTTCTACTTGCCGAACATATTCGAGCTGTTTGGTTTTATTAAGCGATACGCGTTCGGCAGTATTATCATTTTTGAACGAAGCGTTATCGAACCCAACGAAACCGAAGTCTCCAACCTTGTATAATCCGAGTTCGTGCTTATTAGTCTCCGGCTCTTCAGGACACAAATCTATCACTTCCAGACCTGGAAGCTTGCTTCGCAACTTCTGTATAAAGAGTCGATAGTACTGTGTGTCAGGATTTTCCATAAACAGGTCATTATTCCCTGGCACGAAGAGCCAGACACGAATCTTCGAAGACACAAGTATCGACGCCAGTTCAGAAGCCCCTTGGTCAATCTGCGCCTCTCTCTTCTTCGGATCGGCCTCAAGAATCCTATTGCCATTTTCTCTGACCGTGCTGACCAAATTCTCGATGCCAATATCACCCGTCAAAACGGCAAATGCATAGTCGCCTTGTTTGTTAATCTGCTCATTTAGTTTGCTTACACAGGCGCTCAAAGCAGCTTTATTGTCAGTTTCTTCCCGTCCACCGTCGAACAAGTGCGGATCGGTGATTTGAACGAACCTTACCGCCTGCGCCTTTGTCGTTACTGTGCATGTAACACCAATAACGACTAGGATCAGGAGACATCGAACAATTCGCGTGGCTTGTGTTCGCAGCATCGTGGAGATTTCATTCTGACCGGAGATGCGGGGTCCTACTCTCAGCGCGATTGTAAACAAAAAACGCCAGCTAGAAACCGAGATAGTATTACTGATATTCCGAGAACTCAACGTTGTTATGGCGGCGCTAGAAAGCCCAATCGCAAAAGCTAGAGAGCCCGATCGCGGTTGAAACTCTGTCTCGGTGGGTTCAAGAGAGCATCAAAAGCACAGTAGGTGCTGCGCACCTGAAAAATTTGGACACGACACCCCCGAAATCCGGGGCTGCGTCGTCTACGTTGTAGACAACGTGTCTACAATGTCTACTTGCAGGAACAAAGGACTTAAGCGATTCGTGTTTACGTTTGTAAACGCGCCGTCTACATTGTAGACATTCGTGTATACAGCTTTTTCAGTGATTAGAGAGGGTCCAAATGAAGGAAACCAAAGAAACCAAGAAGAGCAGGAACATTACTTTCCGCCTAACCGACGAGGAATACGGGCAGGTTGAAAAGGCTGCGGCGTCGGCTGGCGACGACCCGAACAACTGGTGCCGGAAAGCGGCAGTCAGCCAATTGAGCGAAGGGCATACATTCACCAGAAACGAGCGCCTGATATACCAGGAAATCGCTCTGTTGCGCTTCCTCCTTGGACATGGATTCAAGCTGGCTTTTGGCCGAAACGAAGCGACAGCCGCCACATGGAAAAAGCTCACGGCGCAGGCCGACCAGAGATCGGATGAGATTGTCGCCGAGTTGCTGTCCAGGAGAGGCGTCTGAAACCGCATCGAGAAGGGTCAAAGAGTTCTGAGAAATGATCCATAACCGCCTGTCAGAGTTCCGAAAGATTTCATAGAGCGTCCGTCTCCGATTTCATTAGCGTGCCGGATGTCATAACGGGTGTTGCGGTTGAAGGCGCGCAGCAGCGCTGCCAAGGCTCAGGCCAGCCTTCTTGTTGCAGAACGTCATTTGCGGTTGGTTTTTCTTATTCGTGGAATTGAAGCGCGGGCTTAGTATCAGATACTGTCGTTTCTTTTGTGGTTATCTTGGCTGGACGTGACCAGCCGACGATTGCGAGCGTTCTGAACAAGCCACCATCGCAGGCCGGACACCCTAACAGCAAATGCCGCTTCCGACCGTAGCGCCCCTGAGCCGACGCTTGCATCCGGAAATGGATTTCATCGTTCTAGTGTCTAGAATAGGTTAGCGTCAGGAACCCGTCAGGAGATTTACATAACCGGACTCATAAAGGTGGTCGCAATCTCAGAAATCACCTTTGGCTATTCTTCGGTGTCGATGTGACGGTTTGAGGTCAAATAATAAAGGGGCTTAACCTTCTTCGAGGACTCAATAAAAGCGTTGAACTTTGTATCGAGTGGCGTCTAGCTTCGCTTAATCTTTGACCACAATTAAACGTGGGTGTTGCGATCTGTCCCTTTCCAGAATGGCTAATTTGAGTTCCAACTCCTTCACTCTTAGTTCTGCTTCTCGGGCTCTCAGTTCTGCCTCTCGAGCTTGAATCGCCGCCTCAGCTTGCTTCAAGATGAATTCCGCTTTTGCTCTATTGTTGCTGATCCAAGCAAGAATAATGCTGGAGATAACAGCTAAAATAGTTCCAACTGTGCTGAATAAGCCGACCCAAAAGTAAATCGCATTGGCCGGGGCGTCCGTAAGGAGCAGAGTCGAAGCAGATGGAGTGCCGCGCTGATACACACGCACATAATCGACCTGCATAGTCTGAGGAAACACAGTTGTTCCATCCGGGCTTCCGGGCCAGTTGCCACCAACTGCCACGTTGAGCAAGATGAAGAACGGATGGTTGAAAACCCATGTCTGACCTTGGGGAAGATCCGCCGGCGTTCTGGTTTTGTAGAGGATACCATCGCAGTAAAAACGGACCACGTTCGGCTCCCACTCTACTGCAAACGTGTGAAAAGAGTCGGTGAATCGCTGGTTGCTCGGCAATGAGTAAGAGGAGCTGAGTCCATTTCCACCAGAATATCCCGGACCATGAATTGTGCCGTGTACTATTGACGGTTCTCTCCCGATATTTTCCATCACGTCGATCTCGCCGCAGTTGGGCCAGTGGGCCGAGTCAATGTTGTCGCCCAGCATCCAAAACGCCGGCCAGAGACCCTGACCGTAAGGAATCTTCAGACGCGCTTCGAAGCGCCCATACATCTGAGTAAATTTTGTTTTAGTGAGCAGTCTCGCCGAGGTGTAATTCCGAGTTAGGCCATCTGTACCGGTGAACGTTTCCTTCAGCGCTTTGATCACCAAAGTGCCGCCTTCGAGATCGGCATTTGCGGTGCGGCTCGTGTAGGTCTCAAGCTCGTTGTTGCCCCAGCCATTGCCACCGACCTCCAGGGTCCACTTGCTTGGATCAACCGCCGAGCCATTTGGCCCTTCGAACTCGTCGCTCCAGACAAGACTCCAAACCGACGGGGCTCGGTTAAGCTTGGAACGGCTTCGCTCATCGAGCACAGACTTAGCATGAATCAGACCCGATACGCTTACAAGTAGAGCCAAACAAAACAGAACGGCCTTATTCCACGCATGAGGACCAAACCTATCGCTGGTCCGAATGGCTCGCTCCCAGACAATTGAGAAAGCTTTAATGATCTCTCCTGCAATCGAGGCCATAAGTCACCGTTTCTGATCTTGTTGACTCAAACTCTTCAAGAAATCACCTTCGCTCCAACATTTTCCCAGCGATCAAGGCATTTCATTTACTAGGACCCTCCTTGTCCCTTCCGGGAGGTCCGACACTGCGGGCCTTTGGGCTCATAGGCGGGTCTCATTAAGCTGCTATTAAAAGGCCTTTGAACCCGGACGGGGTGAAATTGCGGTTAAGGTGGCTATTAAAGAAATTCCAATGATTTCAGTTAAGAAATATGCTCCGGATCATCAGGGTTGTCAACAATGCTTTGAACTACTTATTGGATCCGAAGATCTACTCTTGAGGCAACGAGGTTCTTTGACGTAAATACGTAGAGAATAAAAGAGCTGTGCTCGAAAAGTCGGTTAACGGAATGACTTTCTGGGTGTTTTGAGGTAGTGATCGAGGCGGGGAAGTCGGCGAGTCTCAGACACCCCCAGGGGCTTCCCCGCTGAAAGCGACGCTCCGCATGGCGTAACTTGGGATTGTCGCCTCGGAGCGGTGTCATTTTACAGAACCAGTGATAGGATTCGCATTCCGTGGAGTACGTCAGAACTCACAGGTAGTTATTTCTAATAGCAAATAGTCGCTGAACGTACTATTGGGCGGTTTGGATTTTCCATTCGCAACTATCTCTAAGGAGAAACTTATGTCTTTTCCTATAGTTCTTCTAATCGCCGGTCTAGTTTTGCTTCTGATTGGCTTATTGGGCAAAATTAGAATTAAGGATTTTGAGGCTGGTACTGATAGCATTCCCATCCGGGTGATAGTTTGCCTGATTGGTGCTGCGTTGCTAATCATAGCGTTTATAATTTACCAATCGGATAAGCCGTCCCTGCCGGACAATGCAAATACTTCTAATACAAACACTCATCCGGCTCCTTCTCCGACTCCTAGCAATGCCAACTCAACCCTAACCTTGACTCCAACCCCAACTCCACCTTTACCGAAGCCGGACATGCTGATCGAGATCATTATAAAGCAGCAACAGGATAACGTCAGAGAAAGCTATGGCGAAGCAGCGGGTCAGAACTTTAGTGATCAAGACTTTAAGGAGTTCATAAAAAAGGGAATACCTAAGAAGATAGTCGATCAGTTAAAAACTGATAACGAGTTTCTTGATGTTGTCTTGGCAATAAAGTACATGACTCCAACCGAACGACAAAAACTCTTAAATAAGGGCTTAAATACGTATAAGCCAACGTGGGCGCAGCTTGTGAGAATTGATCCCAAGGGGCAAACGGAGAAAGGTCAACAAGCTGAAAAGATGATTGCGAAAGCCATCGTGGATTTGGCAAAAGAGCTTTCCAAATTATCGGATGATGATATTAGAAAGCTCTACACATAGTCAGAAACGAAGGTGGATGAATTCAAGATGAGCGTTGAGTAAGAAGACAATATCGCTGATGGTGAGTGGTACTGGCATTATAGAACGCGGTCAAGCACCATGCCAGAATAGTGAATGCTTGATTTCAAATTGATAGGACACGATAAAAACTCCCACGTAACGGTCTATTCCCCCAGAAACATTTCGAGGTTTGAACAGGGTCTACGCGAGCCTCCGCTGCTGGTGCTTTGGCTTATGCCAGGATTGCGCAGGTAACTATAGATGTGCTCGTCGATGATGATCTTGACCTATCTGGACACCTGTCAGGAGTGTGTTCTGGTTGGGAAGAGCTGGTGGGTGAGTAAGGGACAGTGCCGAAAACTCAATGGGACAGCTGGCGTCGGCACGAAGTAAAGAGGACATCCGGCTCAGATTCTGGCAGGTCGCACTTTCGAGGAGTGCCCGCTTGCTCAGTCGGAACTTCCTGCTGGCCATCGCACGTTGTGTTTCACATACACTCCTCATAACTCTCGAACCAAGCCTCGCGGCCTCATAGCGAGTTTTAGGATAAAACAACCAGACCTCGACCCATTTTTATTGCCATGCAAACTTTCTCACTATCAAAGATTACTACTCGTAGAGCGAGAGACTCGGGGGAGTGTGATGCGTCACAAGGTAGCGTCGATTGAAGATCGAAGAAAACGAGAAGGACCCTTTGGCACAAAAACTGCAAATGACAGAACAACTCGCTTGCGGACGCAAACGAGAGTGGAGAGAGGATGATGGAAATGGAACTCGCGAAGCGACTTCATCGAAAAGAAAATAGCAAGCAAACGAAGAACGGCGCTTGTTTAAGGAGTCCGTTGAGATCATGGTTCGAAGCAATGATCGCTATCCTGGAATCGCTGCACAAGACTCCCGTCTCTAAACTCTAGAGCACTGGAAGCAGTTTGATTCCGTCGCCCAAGAAATCTTGGGCCCGCCCCTCCCATCTCACCGTCGCCAATAACAAATTTGCAATCCCCGCCTGCGGGGGAGAAGGACCAGGTGTGCCATGAAAACAAGACTGCGCTTATTTACCGAAGAAGTCCGTACCCGTTCGAAGAACTTCGCTCGGCGGATCAAGTGGTGGGTGGCACTAGCGTTCGTTATCGCGTGCGGTGGTAGTTATCCAATCGGTAAGTACTATGTCATTCCACATCTCATCCCCATCCAACGCTATTATCTCGGGCAGTATTGGACCAGCAGCTACAAAAGCTATCTACGCAATACGACGTCACACTACGAAATACTTGCCCGCACGATTGCTGATCCACACACAAAGAAGGATGTAACGCTCTTCCTGACCAAAGATCAGCTTGAGCCCCTCTTATTTGACGATGGGACGACCTTGTGGGTGACTGCAGATGGCCAACCAGAATTCAAGATTAAAGATGGCGTGGAGAACAAGACCTGCTTTTGGTGGGAGTCGAACTATCCCGATGCAAAGGCCTACGAGTTCTTCCGCAATTCCATTTACGAAGAGAAGACAATACTGCAACTATTTAGTCTCGCGTGGATTGGCGCAATCGGGATCTTCGCTTTCGAGGTAGGTGTGATCATTGCCGGCGATCAGCTTGCGCAGCGCTTCTATCTCAAAGGCGAGCTGATCCGGGGAACGCAGAAACTCTCACCTCAAGCGTACGAGCGCGCACACCGCCACGATACCGGATACGGCCTCACAGTCTATGCAGCGGAGTTGAAGAGTCTGATTGTTTGCCTGCGTCTTTTTGCGGGTTGTGCCGCCGCTCCATTCAAACTTCGAGTCCCGCGCAAGGAGGAAACTGAAGGGCTGCTTTTGCTCGGCGATCCGGGAACTGGCAAGAGCCAAGTCATTCATCAATTGTTTTTAGAGATCCGCTGGCGCAAACCAGCGGAAGCAGGTATTTGCTACGACCCGGAAGGGGAGTTCGTGCAAAAGTATTACGATCCTGCTCGTGACATCCTTTTCAATCCTTTCGATGACCGTTGTTCCTACTGGTCGCCTCTTCTCGAAGGCAATCGCCAAAACGCCACCGCGCGCGCCGCCGATTGGAAGATGATTGCTGAGAGCTTCTTACCCGACCGTCGTCACGGCGCACCTAACAGTGATTTCTTTATCGACGCTGGGCGCCGCATCCTTACTCGGATACTAGAAGTCGCACGTGATCTACCAAGCATTATCGAGATACTGATAAGAGAGGACCTCATCGATCAAGTTGTCGCCGGAACAGAGCTGGCTCATTTGATCAGTCCGGGGGCCAAGGGACAGCGTGGCGGAGTGTTGGCCACGCTCTCGGAGGTTGGCGAGACGCTAAGGCTGTTGCCCCCACGCGAGCAATGCAGCAAAACCTCGAGCCTGACCGAATGGGCCAAACGCCGCAAGGGTTGGATCTTCATCACGGCGAAGCACGATAACAGAGATGCCTTGCGCAGGTTTCACGCAGCATCGATCAACATTCTCATGAAGCGGTTACTCGCCGCCGATCCTGAGTGGGCCAGAAGCAATCCGTGCTGGGTTATCATCGATGAAGTCCACGCCCTGGGACATCTCTCAGCATTGCCAACAGCGATTGTCGAGGGCCGAAAACACGGACTCAAGATC
>WNFC01000309.1_pt1 | contig 71549 bp, 72 predicted proteins | sample 5400541 | NCBI WGS metagenome assembly WNFC01 (sample SAMN13153342, study PRJNA577476) | soil metagenome | isolation source: 120 cm saprolite under Douglas fir tree site 2 hole 2 replicate 1 | place: USA:California | collected 2015-04-18
ACTACATGGTTTTAGCAGTGTCAGCGCGGCGGCCCGGTTGACGGAACGGTCCTCATCCGATCCTCGCCTGTCAAACCAAGTAGAGATGTCCGCTTTCCGCCCAAGTAGAAAATGTCCGGTTGCCGAAGGGCTCGGCCGCTGGCTGCCAGTCATCTGGCCTGCAGCCGCTCGCCCTTCCTGCATCTCCCGCTCTAAGCTGAGAAAAACCATGATCGACGCCCGCCGATCGAGCGATCTTGGGTCGGACGCCGGATCGAGTTTTGGCCAACCACAGCGCACTCGAACATCAGTCGTCGCCCGCGCGGCAAGCCTTGCTGAGACGGAAGCGTTCGGCACTTGAACGGTAGCTATTTCGGCGCGCTCGACCGGGGAACTCACCTCACCTCAAGCGTGATCGAAGTCATCTGCTCGAGTGTCGTTTCAGGCTTGTGCCCCCACGCTCACGCGTCCCTTCGGCCTTGTCTGGCGGACCAGTTGACGGAGGAGCGCGAGGGTTCGATCATCGCGCCTTCGCGTCAGTTCACAGGGGATTCGCCATGCGCAATACCGCTACGTCGCAGGGTTCCATGGGCATGCCTCCGCTCGGGCGCCGCGCCTGGCTTAAGAGGACCGCGCTCGCCTCGGGAGCGCTTCTGGCGCGGGCGGCGCACGGCGCGCCTGCAGAGCTCCCGCTCGCGACGCCGGAATCGACGCGAAAGCTGGGCGCGCCGATCCTCAACCCCGAGTACGGCCTGCCCTCCCCGCACGAGAGCGAGGTCCTCCGCAGGCCGACCGATGTGACGCCGACGCAGTACTCGTCGTGGAGCTTCACGCCGTTGCAGGACCTGAGTGGCATCGTCACGCCGAACGGGCTCTTCTTCGAGCGCCACCACGGCGGCGTGCCCGACATCGCGCCCGACGCGCACCGGCTGGCGGTGCACGGGCTGGTCAAGCAGCCGCTGCTCTTCACCATGGACGATCTGGTGCGCTTCCCTTCTGTCTCGCGCTTCCATTTCCTCGAATGCTCGGGCAATGGCTCGACCGAATGGGCGGCGCCCCGGGGCAAGACGGCGCAGTTCACGCACGGCCTGCTCAGCTGCTGCGAGTGGACGGGCGTGCCGCTCGCGACCGTCCTCGAGGAGGCGGGGATCAAGCCCGAGGCGAAATGGATCCTCGCCGAAGGCGCCGACGCCGCCGCAATGACCCGCAGCATCCCCGTCGAGAAGGCGCTCGACGACGCCTTGCTCGTGTACGCGCAGAACGGCGAGAGGCTGCGGCCCGAGCAGGGATATCCGCTGCGCCTGTTGCTTCCCGGGTTCGAGGGCAACATGAACATCAAATGGCTGCGCAGGCTCAAGCTGGGCGATCGGCCCTTCTATTCTCGCGAGGAGACCTCCAAATATACCGATCTGCTTCGCGACGGGCGGGCGCGCGAGTTCAGCTTCGTGATGGAGGCGAAATCGGTCATCACCTCGCCCTCCGGCGGCCAGCAGCTCAGCAGGGGCCCGCGCGAGATCTCCGGCGTGGCCTGGTCGGGCCGCGGGCGCATCACCAGGGTCGACGTCTCGACTGACGGTGGGAAGAGCTGGCGGGAGGCCGCGTTGCAGGAGCCGGTGATGAAGAAGTGCCTGACGCGCTTCCGTCTTCCCTGGCGGTGGGTCGGCGCGCCGGCGATTCTGCAAAGCAGGGCAGTCGACGAAACGGGATATGTCCAGCCGAGCCGGCAGGAGCTGGTCGCGGTTCGCGGGCTCAATTCGTATTACCACAACAATTCGATTCAATCGTGGCAGGTCGCGCAGGGCGGGGAGGTGGCCAATGTCCACGCCTGACAAGCTCGCTGCGCTGCTCTTCACGCTGGTGCTCCTCGGCGGCGCCTTCTCCTCGGCGGAGCAGGGGCGCTACGGACTCGGCAAGAAGATCTCCGAGCAGGACCTCGCGGCCTGGGACATCGACGTGCGGCCCGACGGCGCGGGGCTGCCTCCCGGAACGGGGAGCGCGGCCCAGGGCAGGGAGATCTTTCTCGCAAAATGCTCCGCCTGCCACGGCGAGAACGGCGAAGGCACGCCGATGGACCGGCTGGTGGGCGGGCAGGGCACGCTCGCGACCGACAAGCCGGTGAAGACCGTCGGCAGCTACTGGCCCTATGCGACGACGCTCTTCGATTACGTTCGGCGGACGATGCCGTTCACCAGTCCGCAAAGCCTGAGCAATGACGAGGTCTATGCCTTGACCGCTTATATGCTCTCGCTGAACGGCATCGTTCCGAGCGACGCGGTGATGGACGCGAAGGCGTTGCCCAGGGTGGAGATGCCCAACCGCAAGAGCTTCGTTCCCGACCCACGCCCCGACGTGAAGTGAGACGAGAAAGCGGGGAGGCGCGCTTTGCGCCCCCGGTGCTGGCTACTTTCTCGATCCATACAACCACCAGCGTTTTCGCCACGCGAGGGTCGGAGAAGGGCGTTTCCGCCGCTTGACTCGCCTGCCGAACAACCCAGAAAGCCCAAGGCAAGCTGGAGAGGAAAAAGGGCGAGATCGACGGGGCGCCGCACCGAGACGGCCTGCGACTGCTTGACGCGACCCTCCTTGACATGTGGGCCCAGCGAGGGACGTCATCCCCGCCCCCGGGCATCCATCTCCAGGGCATCCATCCCCGGGCATCCATCGAAAACCAGGTTCCTGAAAGGAGGCAGTCATGGACGCGAACCGTCGGGACACACCGCTCCGGCGCGTCCTATGTCAGTGCTCGACGAAGCGAAGTGTGAAATGAAAACCGTAAGTCTGCCCCTTGCTGGGAGGGGAGAGAGGTTGTGATCCTATGCGATCCAGTAATCCACGCGTCCTCAGCTTCGTGTTTGCATTTGCGCTGTTTCTTCTGCCGCCGGCCTTTGTGGCCGCGGCGACGGCGGTGAACCCAATCTGTACGAATAACACTGCGTCGTTCAATCCGGGCAACGGCCAAGACATCGTTGTGCGGTCGGGCTTCAAGGTGTCGGTCTTCGCCACGGGCCTGAACTTCCCCACGGGGATCGCGTTCCGCGGCAATCAGAACAGCTTCGAAGTGTTCGTGCTGGAGTCGGGGCACGGCCTGCCGAGTCGGTGCAACGACGAGACGAGTCCAGTGGTCGGGGGCCAGTTCTCGCCGACCAACCCGTTCACGCCCGACATCCTGGTGTTCAACGAAAGCGGACAGCTGATCCGTGGCCCTCTCGCCAAGCCCAAGGCAGGCGGTGGAGGTCTCCAGGCGCACGGCCCGGCGGTCGACATCGGTTTCGAGCACGGCCTCGCGGGGGGGCGGCTCTTCGCGACGGACTCAAACCAGTCCCTTCGCACGACGGGGTTCAACAATAGCTCACGCATCGTGATGGTGGACCCCACGACAGGTCACGTAACTCCGTTCATCGCCGGCTTGCCGACCGGCGACCACCCCACAGAACAGCTGGCGTTCAAAGGCAACCACATCTACTGGTCGCAGGGATCGACGACCAACAGCAGTGTGGTCGGTCGTGACAACGGAGGCGGCGCAAACCAGCAAGATATCCCCTGTCAGGACATCGTATTGAGCAAGAACGTGTTTGATTCCGGGGGTGGGGTGAAAACCAGTGGGTACTCCCCCTTCGGCGTGGCTCGGCCCGGAGCGACCGTGAAGGCGTTCGAAAGCGCGCTCCACTCGGGAGTCTGTGACGGCTCCATTTTGAGAGCCCAGCTCGACGCGGCGCATCCAGACGAGACGATCCAGCCGTTCTCGTGGGGGTACCGGAACGGGTACGCCATTCGGTTCGCGCCTGACGATCATGCCCTGAAAGGGAGGCTGCTCGTGGGTGAGGATGGCGAAGACGAACGGGGCGCGCGGCCGACCAACCACTCACCAGAGCGGCTCCAGCTCGCCCAGATGAATCCCGATGGCACGCCGGACTACCACGGCTGGCCGGACCGATTCGGCTTCCTGCCCTCGACCCAAGCGGTGTTCAACCCCCAAGGCGGGCCCGGCGATGATCTTTGTGGACCACCGGCAGTGCCGGCTTTCGATCCGGTCGCCTGCCACGCGGCGATCACGGCCGCTGACGTGCCAATCCGAGACGTCCTGGCGTTCCCACCGCAGCCGATCACGTCGCCGCTGGCCCTTGAGGCGGCGGACTCCTCGTTCACGGGGATCGACTTCGTGCCCGATTCCTTTGTCGGTGGGCCCGTCCGGCACGGGGCCGCGCTGTACTCTCTCGAGGGGGACTTCGGGTTCTCGGCGGCGAATGCCACTGCGCCCGCTCCGGAGGTGGGGCACGAGATCAAGCTCATCAACTTCAGCAAGCCGGGCCAACCGCTCGAGCTCAAGATCATGCGGTTCGCCCACAACACCACGTTTGAGCAGGCGTTCGTGGCTCACCCGGTTGCGATTCGCGGGTTCAACCGGCCAACGAACGTCAAGTTCGGTCCCGACGGCTGCGCTTACGTCGTCGATTACGGCGCCGTGCGGGACTTTGGCCAGTCTGACCCGGACTCAAAGTTCGTGGGTGCCGGTAACGGCGCGCTCCTCCAGATACCCGGCACGGGAGTGATCTGGAAGATCTGCCGGGACGAAGACTAGGCGCAGGGATGGCAACAGGAGGGGGATTCACTAGAAATCGTTGGAGGTCGAAGTCAAGTCGGGGGGCGGCGTAGGCCGCCCCCCGGCGGCTTCGCAGTGCCGCATCCAAGGCGCCCGCGGCGCGTGCAGGGTTCTCTTGGAGGGAAGGCGGATCAATTCCTGCCTGACCCTGCCTGACCCTGGCGGTCATGCACGGCGCTCGGCCTCGGCCGCCGGCGTCGATTATCGCGTCAAGCTGCGTCCTGCGGCCGGGACTCAGGCTCCGGTCCTCGGGCGATGTGAAGGGCGGCGTGCGGGAGAAGGTCTACGCGCCACAGTGGGTTCCGCCGGGATGGCGAGATCCCGCTCGACTGCGTTCACCAGCTCGAACAGCTCACGAGTTTCCCAAGCTCGGTTCCGGCGGGCCAGAGTGGTCGGGTGCAGAACACCACTCTTCACGAGCAGGGCGATGGCCTCGTTCGTGGCCTGCTTCGAGCGCGCCAGGATCCGCGTCGCGGTTGCGAGAGTTACTATGGGATGGGCGGGCAGGAGCTTGATCAGCGCCTCGGCGCTGGAGTGGCGCCTTGGCCGGCCAGCGCGTTGACGCCATGAATCCTGGAGGGCGACAAGGCGATCTGCCAGCTCCACTGCCTTTGCCGCCGCGAGTTGGACCGACTCGGCGAAGGTGGCGCACCACTCGGCGATTCGATCCTTCCGGAAGGCCGTCAACCCACCGATGTAGCGCTTCGCATCCGCCGCGAGCACGAGGCTGACCGGTGGCGCGTAGCGGGGCGCGAGTGCCCGACGGCGGAGCACAACGTGGATGAGAGCTCGACCGACCCTGCCGTTTCCGTAGGCGAATGGGTGGATCGTCTCGAACTGTGCGTGCGCGATGGCTGCCTGCACCACCGCGGGCAGATCGATGCGGTTCATGAACACGCAGAGGTCGTCCACGAGGTCCTGAACGTACTCGGGCGGCGGCGGCACGAAATCGGCGCGGCCCGGGTTGAACTCGTTCCCGCCGATCCAGTTCTGCCGATCGCGAAGCTTGCCAGCGACGCCGGGCGTGCTCGTCGCCTCCATCAGAATCCGCTGAAGCGCCACGATGTCTCGGGTCTTGAGCGGCCTTTCCTTCGCACCGAGCTTCACTGCCTCTTCCATCGCGGTTACGTTGCCGAGCACCGAACGAGCGGTCTCGTCGCGTGTCTCCGATCCTTCGGCCTCGGCCTTCGCGAGTCTTCGCTGCGAGAGCACCAGGCCCTCTATGCGCGACGATGCCACCGACTCGGCTCGGAGCAGACAACGCGCGAGGACCTCGAGGCTGGCCATCGCCGGCGGATCCCGGTTGAGCAGGTCCACTTGCCGCTCGGCTGCAGAAACCGTCGCCGCGATCTGGGCGGGCAGTGCAAACTGGAGCCGGGCGATGGGGTTCGGAACGAACGCCTCGTAACGGAACGACTGACGCTCTTTCCGTCCGCCGGGCACGCTCGGGTTGGCATGCCATGCGAGCTGAACGTGTCGCGGCACGCCATCAACCTTGACCAACAGCTCATCTTAGTCAAGGTTTCTCGATAACCTTGACCGCGTCTGTTCGCTGGTCAAGCTTATATTGTTCAGTACATCGATGATCGAATGCTCATTCCCGTGTTAGAGCCCATTGTTTTCCTGGGCATCGACGTCCTGGAGCCTAAGACCGGCGAACTCTATTTTCAGAATGCGGAAACCCACCTGCGAGGGCTCAGCATTGAATCTGCATCGAGCGATGAGTTGCAGGAATACTTCTATGCGCAGGGTCGCGACGAGACAAAGCACATCTTCACATTCGAGCACGCATTAGATGAACTCCTCTGGTGCGCTTTGCGGCGTTCCCGTCGATGATGCGCGGCGTAAAATGTGGCGGCCTTGCGGATCTACTACGCCCGGCAGCGGCAGCGATGATTCCAGCGTGGCAGGCAAGGTGCCGTTGCTCATACGAGCACGTCGCGTGGCCCCGTTGCGGTCAGCCGAGATAGGCCGCGATGACGCGCTCGTTCTTGTGCAACTCGGCGGGCGACCCCTCGACGGCGATCCTGCCGCGCTCCATCACGTAAGCGTAGTCCGCCACCGCCAGCGCGGCCTTGGCGAACTGCTCGACCAGCAGCATCGTCATCCCCTCCTGCTTGAGGCGCTGGATGGTGCGGAACACCTCCTGGACGATCACGGGCGCGAGGCCCATCGACGGCTCGTCGAGGAGCATCACCTTGGGCCGGGCCATCAAGGCGCGGCCGATGGCGAGCATCTGCTGCTCGCCGCCCGAGAGCGTGCCGGCCTGCTGCCGCCTGCGCTCGCGCAGCCGCGGGAAGAGCGTGTAGACGCGCTCGAGATCGCCGGCCGCCCTGCTGCGGAAGCCGAAGAAGCGCGGCAGCAGCCGGTAGGCGCCGAGCAGCAGGTTGTCCTCGACCGAGAGCGGTCCGAAGATCTTGCGCCCTTCCGGCGAGTGCGCGAGCCCCAGCCGCGCGATCCGCGAGGGCGGAAGATCCTGCACCGGCTTGCCGTCGAGTAGAACGGTGCCCTTGGAGGGCCGGACCATGCCGGAGATGGCGCGCATGGTGGTGGTCTTGCCGGCGCCGTTCGCGCCGATCAGCGCGACCACCGTGCCGGCCTTCACCGTCAGCGATGCGCCATCCAGCACTTCGCTCAGGCCGTATCCTGCGTGCAGATCGGAAACCACCAGCACCGCGACCTCCGCTCACGCCGTTACAGGCTCCGTGGGGACAGGGCTTGCCGCGGGGCCCGCTTCGACTTCCCCGAGGTACGCCTCGATGACCTTGGGATGGCGCTTCACCTCTGCCGGCGTGCCCTCGGCGATGGATTTGCCGCCGTCGAGCACCGTGACCACGTCGCAGAGGCCGCTGACCACGTCCATGTGGTGCTCGATCAAGACGATGGTGACGCCGCGCTGGTGCACGCGCTTGATCACCTCCATCTGCCGGAGCATGTCGGGATGCGAAAGCCCGGCGGCCGGCTCGTCGAGGATGAGCAGATCGGGCTTGCGCCCGACGGCGCGGGCGATCTCCAGGAACCGCTGCGCGCCGTAAGTGAGATCGCGGGCGGGCGTGCGCGCCTGATCGGCGAGGCCAACGAACTCGAGGAGCGCCAGCGCGTCGGCCTGCGCGCGCCTCTCCTCCGGCCGCCCCAGCCCGAGGAGGACGAGCGGCAGCGAGCGCGATTTCGGGAATGCGCCGCGCAGCGCCACCATCACGTTCTCCAGCGCGGTCAGACCGGTGAAGAGCTGCAGGTTCTGGAAGGTCCGCGCGACGCCCACGCGCGCCGTGTCGAGCAGGCTGCCCTGCGGCAGCGGCCGTCCGCGCAGCAGCATCTGGCCTGCGGTGGGCGTGTAGAGTCCGGAGACGATATTGACCACCGTGCTCTTGCCCGAGCCGTTGGGCCCGATGAGGCCGTGCACCTGGCCAGCGCGCACCGTCATCGAGAGCCCGTCGACGGCCCTCACGCCGCCGAAGGAGCGCTTCAGATCGCGCAGCTCCAGGAGCGGCGCACCCGACCCTTGCTGCTTCGCCGGCAGGACTTGCTCGAGGGGAGATGCCGCGGGGAGCGGCGGATCGGGGATGCGGAAGAGCCGGGAGAGGAACTTCGAGGCGAAGCCCATCAGCCCTTCCGGCAGGCCGACCACCACCGAAAAGAGCATCAGCGCGAAGATGGCCTTGCGCCAATCCTCGGTGTTCTGGACCAGCAGGCCGCCGACGACGAGGACGCCGGTGGCGACGATGGGCGCCAGCGCCTGGAACGGACGCATCGCCCTGCGCAGGAGCCCGCGGACTCCGGCGAAGAGCGAGAGCAGAAAGCCCATTCCCGAGATGGCTTCGAACAGCGTCCGGTTGGAGAGCAGGTTGGGAAGGAGCGCAACCAGCGACGCGCCGACGAAAGCGCCCCACAGGCTCTTGCGCCCTCCGAGCACCACGCCGAGCAGGAGGATGACGGTCAGCTCGTACACGAAGGTCTGCGGCTGCAGGTACTGGAAGTTGAGCGCGTAGAGCGCGCCGGCGAGGGCGCCCAGCGCGGAGCCGAGCGCGAACCCCGCGACCTTGTGACGGTAGGCGCCCACGCCCATCGCGTCGGTGGCGATGGGGCTGTCGCGCAGCGCCTCGAAGGCGCGACCCCACTGCGAGGCGAGCAGGTTGCGCATGCCGATCCAGACCAGGGCCAGGAGCGCCATGCAGAGCCAGTAGAACTCGCGCGCGGACAAAAGGTGCCCGAAGAGCGGCGGGCGCGAAAGGCTCAGGCCCTGCGCGCCGCGGGTCAGCCACTCCAGCTCGTTGAGGGCCGTCACCGTCAGCGCGGTGAAGCTCAGGGTGGCGAGCGCGAACTGAGGCCCTTCGAGGCGCAGCGCAGGCAGAGCGAGCAGCGCGCCGAGAAGAACGCCCACGCCGATGGCGGCCAGGGTCGCAAGCGGCATCCCCCATCCCAGCCGGGTGACGCAGAGTCCCGCGGTATAGGCGCCCAATCCCAGGAAGGCCGCTTGCGCCAGGTTCACCTGGCCCAGGTAGCCGACGGTGACGTCGAGCCCGATGAGCAGGATCCCGTAGATGGCGAGGAGCGTGAGCAGGCCGAGCACGTACGGGTTCTGCACCGCTAGCGGCACCCCGGCGAGCAGCGCGAACATCACCAGCTCCGCGCCGCGGATGAGAAGCAGCCTCTTCCACATTCCCGTCGCGCTCCCGATCAGACCTTGCGGATGATCGCCTTGCCGAAGACGCCGGTCGGGCGCACGGCCAAGGCGAGGATGAGAAGGAGGAGACCCGGCGCCTCTCGCCAGCCGCTGCCCAGCGAATAGCTGGCGATGCTCTCCAGGGCACCGAGAAACATTCCGATCAGCACCACGCCGAACCCCGACTCGAGCCCGGCCACGACCGCGACCGAGAAAGCCTTGAGGATCAACGCCGAGGCCATGGTGGGGCCCACCGTGGTGATGGGCGAGACCAGGATGCCCGCCAGCGCCGCCACCATTCCGGAGAGCGCGTAAGAGAGCATCACCGTGTGGGTGGCGGAGATGCCCATCAGCTCGCCGGCGTCGCGGTCGGCGGAGATGGCCTCGAACGCCTTGCCCAGGAGCGTCTGGCGCTTGAAGACTTCGATCAGGCCCATCACGGCGAACACGCCGACGGCCACCGACAGCTCGACCGGCGTGACGTCGACGCCGAGGAAGTGGATGGGCTCCGAAGAGATCGGCGTGGGAAACGGCCGGTCGTCGCGCCCCCAGACGTTCTCGGCCACCGAAAAAAAGAAGAGGCCGAGGATGATGGTGAGCAGGATCCAGCCCTCGCTCTTCTGCTCCAGCGCGAGCCGGACCGCGGCCCGCTCCACGAAGAGCCCGAGGGCCGCTCCGAAGAGCAGCCCCGCCGGCACCACGACCCAGTAGGGAAGGCCCAGCGTGATCAGGGTCAGCGTGAAGGACGCGGAGACCATCACCAGCTCACCCTGGCCGAAGTTGATGCTCTTGCTGGTGGCGAAGGTGAGCTGGAACCCGTAGGCGATGAGGGCGTAGACGAGGCCCATCAGGGCCCCGCTCACGGTCATCTGGGCGAGGATGGACAGCGTCACCAGCCCGCCCTGCTAGTTGCTCGCGGCCGAGGAGGCAAGCCGTTTGCGGTCCGAGTCGTGGGCGAAGACCACGTGGCCGTCCTGCACCACGCCCATCACCGCGTGCTCGCGGCGGAAGGCCTCGTGCGTCTCGACGTTCGCGTTGTCCCACTTGCCGTAGGGGTGCTTCCAGGTGGCGATCACGCCCTGCACGGACTCATGGAGACCCTCGAGCGCCGCCTTGATCTTGTGGGTATCGGCGCTGCCGGCCTGCTTCACCGCGGCGGCGAAGAGGTAGACCGCGTCGTAACCCTGCGCGGCGGAAACGGCCGAGGGGATGCGCGTGACCTTGTAGGCCTTGTGGTAGGCCTCGATGAACGACTTGGCCTTGGGCGTGATCGGGTCCTCGATGAACGTCTGCGGCATCAGGGCGCCGTTGCCGTTCTTGCCGGCGTTGTCGATGAAGTTCGACATGGAGAGCGTCCAGCCGCCGATCAGCGGGGCGGTCATGCCGATCTTCGCGCGGCCGTTGGCCACCGCCGCGAGCTCCGGGCCGATGGCCCAGATGAGGATGGCCTCGGCGCCGCCCGACTTCGCGCGCAGGAGCTGGGCCGTCATGTCCTTGTCGCCGATGTTGAACTTCTCGGTGGCCACCACTTGCAGCTTGTCGCCCTGTTTCTTGATCTCGCGCAGCAGGTCGTCGCGCCCCGACACGCCGTAGTTGGTGGCGTCGTGCAGGAGGGCGACCTTGGTGAACTTCCTGTTCACGGCTTCCTCCACCACCATGGCGGCCTGGATGCCGTCGTGGGCGGCGAAGCGGAAGATGGAGAGATCCGGCGCCTTGCCCACCCATTGGGTCATCGATGCCGAGCCGGCTGCCGGCGTGATGATCTTGGTGATGCCCTTTTCCTGGAGATGGCGGTCGCCGGCCATCACCACGCCGGTGTTGACCGAGCCGATCACGCCGGAGAGGTCGGGCATCGCCGCCAGCTCCTGCGCGATGAGCGCGCCGCGCTCGTTCTTGGCCTCGTCGTCGCGCTCGATCACTTCGATCTTCAGCTTGCCGCTGCCCACCTGGACGCCGCCGGCAGCGTTGATTTCCGAGATGGCCAGCTTGGCGCCGTCGCGCATCGAGGTGCCCATGGGCGCGGAACCGCCGCTGTAGGGACCGGTGATGGCGAGCTTCAGGCTCTCTGCGGCAGAGGCGGGCAAAGCGAGAGCGAACACCAGCAAGGACGCGAGGAATTTCGTCATGTTTGGACCTCTGTGGGGAAGAGGGCAGCGGAGGGCCGCGGACTATAACGGGAAGCCGGGATTTCTCCACATTGACCCGGTCGCCCGCGTGGCGCGGCTCCACCGTCGGACGATGCCACCGGGATGGCTTTTTGCATTTGGAAACCCGTCTCCCTAGAGTGAATAGCCAGGGAGGCCCCATGTCCCGTCGGCTGTCGCGTCGATCTATTCTCTCCGCGGCCGGTGCGCTCGCCTTGCCGGTGCGGGCCGCAACCAAGGTGCCGGCGGCCTTCGACCACATGCTGCTCGGCTGCGGCGATCTGGAAAAGGGCATCGCGTTCGTGGAGCAGAAGCTCGGGGTGCAGGCCAGCTTCGGCGGCGTGCACCCTGGACGTGGCTCGCGCAACGCCTTGCTCTCGCTCGGCGAGCGCAGATATCTGGAGATCATCGCTCCCGATCCCGCGCAGCCCCGGAGCACCGACGTGCGCGGGCTCTACCAGCTCGATGCGCCCCGGCTGATCGGATGGGCCGCCCACGTCGACGACATGGACGCGCTGATCAAAGGGCTCACCGCCGCCAAAGTGGCCCTCAAGCCGATGAGCCCGGGCTCCCGCCAGCGCCCCTCGGGACAGATGCTCCGCTGGAAAGCGCTTTCGCTCCAGGACGACGAGGGCGGGCTGTTGCCCTTCTTCATCGAGTGGAGCAAGGACTCGCCGCATCCTTCGACGGACGCGCCGTCGGGGTGCCGCCTGGAGCGGTTCGAATTGGGAGCGCCGCAGCCCGCCCCGCTGCGCGCACGGCTCTCGCAATTGTCGCTTGACGCGGCCGTGGTCAGCGCGAAGCAGGCGTCTCTTCGGGCCGTCATGGTCGGCCCGAAGGGAACGCTCCGTCTTCCGGCGTGACGATCTCTCGATCTGCTCAATCGCCGCGGCGGACCGGCCAGCCGCTCACCGATCGTCGGCGTCCCGCCCGGCAGACGCAGGCACAGGGGGGCTGACCGCCACCCGCGTTCCGCTCAAGACGTAGGCCCGCTGGCTGGGCGAGAAGCGCGGCGCCAGCAGCCCGTCATTGATCTCCCGCGTCACGGCAAAGCGCTCGAAGACCGTCGGCGAGAGGTAGAGGCGCGAATTGTCGGGGAAGCCGTCGGTCGATGTATCGGCGTCTCCCTCCACCGCGGAAATGATGCCATCGCCGTTCTGGTCGACCCGCGCCACCTCGGCGGCGTACGCGTCGAAGAGGCGGTGTTGTAAGTTATTCACCCAAGGCTCGAACGAGGCCCGCCGCACGTACACGTCGAGGAAGATTTCGTTCGCCAGCCCGCTGGGGATGCCGCGCTGGCGGAATTCTCGCTGCGCGTCGACCGTCCCGTCGAACTTGTCCGGGTCGCGCGGCAGGTTCGGATCGTCTCCGACGGCCCGGGGATCGTTCTTCACGCCGCTGGGACCCGAGCCCGGAACGATGGACTGCAGCTTCCCGATCTCGCCGTCCTCGAAGGTATCGGGAGCCGCGCCGAACCTGTCGGCAAACCCGCCGGTGAACGGCAGCTCGTAGAGCGGGTGGACCCAGTTCGTTCCCTGGTAGTTGAACTCCCAATAGGCGTGGGCATCGCTCTGTTGCAGCGAATTGTACGCTCCCATGCTCAGGTAGATCGGCACGACGTTTGACTGGACGTCGGGGAAACGATCGGACGGGCTGGGAAAATGCGGCTTCTTCCCGTCGATCGTGAAGGTGTTTCCCGGAACGTTGTTGCCGGTGCCCATCTTGCTCAGGAGCGCCGCGTCACGGGGCAGGATGGCGCCGAACTGCGCATGCCCGTCGGGACGCGCGGCAGGGTCCACCGCCGGTACGGTGATGTCGTGGATCATCCATCCTTCATACCAGCCGCTCTCGTTGTTGATGACGAACAGGCCGGAGATGTCGGTAAAGACGTCGATGAAAGCTCGCGGGTTGGTGGGATCGGTCGGAAGTCCGGGCTTCGGCTCGAGCACCACGCGGACGGCCCCGATCGTCGGCAAGCCACAGTTGGCGCCGGTGGCGGTCAGCTGCACGTGGTCATTCACTCCGGGAATGATCGCCGTGAAGACGTTGGGCTCGAAACCGGTCGTGTCCAGGAGGTAGTACTGGAAGAGCTGGCTGGGCAGGTCGGCCTCGGCGCGGGCCTGGACGGGCAGGTTGCTGTGTGGCCGCTCGGCCAGGCGCACCAGCTGATCGCGCAGCGGTGCGGGCAACGGCGCGACGTCGCCCCGTGCCGCAACCGCCGCCGCGTCGGCGGCAGCGTCGGGGTTAGGATGGCAGGGTGCGGGCGGCTGCTCGGCCCGAGCCATCGTCGCCGCTGCCATCAGCGGCAGAAACAGCGCCATTTGAAGGGTAAAGGAATTCCTATGCCTTGATTTGATCATTGCCTTCTCCTTGGAAAGAGTTCCACTCCGAGCAGGACGCCCAGAGACTTCAACGGTCCTTGTCGGCGTGATGGGGAATCGGGAATCGATCCACGACGACATCGGCGACTTCGCGACCCAGTCGCTGGCCTGCGGTGAGGTCGAACCGGAAATGCTGTCCTGCGAAGATCCGGCTCAGCGTTGCCTCGCGCGCGGCGCCGGCGAACGACTCGAACGAACGCTGCGTGCCGGGCATGACTTCAGAAGTGACGCTGAAGTCGACGTGCTCCTCTTGAAAAAAGTCGGCGAGCACGGCCGCCGCGGCGGCGCTGATGACGGCGTGCGCACCCGGGTAGGAGGGATCCGGCGCGGTCTTGCCGACCTCCGGAAGCCAATTCGGATCCGCTTCCGTCTCGGGGTTGCCGTCCGTATCCGCCGTACGGATCGCGGTCACCGGCCGCCAGAAGCGGTACGCGTACTTCGCGTCGTAGAAGGCGATCACGCAGTCCGCCAGCGAGAGCTCCAGCAGCGCAAAGAGGCGCGCTGACTCCGCTGTCGTCAGGCCATGGCTCAGGGCCGTCGTCTGCGCGATCTCGTTCCAGTAGTTCTGGATGGCCCCGTTCCAGAATCGACCGGTCAGCGCCTGGTCCGCGGACGCCGCGGTGCTGTTTGCCATGCCCAGAGACTTGATCTCGTCGAAGGCATCGCTGTACGCGTCGGTGGCCAGGGCGGGAGGAGGGCCGGGGCGAAACTGGCTGGCGCGCTCCAGCGCGAACGGCTTGATGTGCGACCAGCTCGTGAACTGGGGCTGCGCGGGGAAATTCGGTGGAGTCGACTGATAATCGCCAGGGAGGGTTCCGAAAAGGAACTTGAGGGGCGGGGCCGCGGATCCGTCGTCGGCTCGAAAGGCGAGGATGCGATCGGCGACATCCTGCCCGATGCGAACGCCTTCCGTCTTCCGGGCTCCGTCGGGAACTTGGGCCAGCGATCGCTGCAGCTGCGCGTCGAGCTGTGCGTTGAAAGATGGGTACAAAGCAATGAGAACTTCGTGCGCGGCCGCTGCGGCCGCTGCTTCCTGCGAGGCGGCCCGCGAGGAGAGATGGATCAGGTACGGCGCATGAGTCCGGTCGATGGAATTGACCGCGTCGTAGATCGCGGCATGGAGGAGAGCGAAGCTACGTGTCGGATGGACCGTCGACGGTTGAGCGCCCGGAGTGCGGACGATCCGAAGCAGCGCCTTGTTCCATTCCACCACCGGGTTGACCGGCTGGGCGCTCTCCGCAGCGGAGACGGCTGGACGTGCTTCTGCCCGGGCTTCGCCGGCTGGAGAGTTGCCGCACGCGGCGGCGAGAGCGGCAAAGCTGATGGAAAGAAGCAATGTTCGGTTCATCGGGCGCCTCGAAGGTCGAGTCATGAGCGGCTTGCTGCTGCGATGGAGGGAAGGGCTTCTCGCCCGAAGACCAGTCCGTCATCCGGCGGGCGCATAGCGTGGATCATCCAAGTCGGGCTGCTTCTCGAGCCGAAAAGATCCTCCGCCCTTCCCGTCGCTGAAGGTTCCCTCGATCGCTTCGCCACTGATCGTGCCGTCGAAGGCGGCGACCTGCGGGATCTCGAAGTGGATTGAATGGCCGAGCTCCACGTTGCTGAGCGTGATCGGCGTCAACTCCCGGCCCCAGTAGCTCCCCCGATAGCCGCCTTCCGTCGCGGCAAACTGAAAATCCGCCGGAGTGCGCATGTCACCCTTCACCAGCACGCCACGCCACTGCCCGATGATCGACTCAGCAGAAGTTCTCCGGCCAAGCACCGCCGAAGGGCCGGCGCAGGCAGAAGCGACCAGCAGCGACAACGCGATCAGTTTTTTCATCGAAGTCTCCCGGCGGCTGAAATTGCCGCTTTCGGGGGTCCCGATTCCAAGCGCGCACGCAAATTCCCGCGGGGAATAAATCAATCCGCGTTCTCGTCCCGGGGCTCCTTCGGTTGCCGAGCCACCGTGACCGGGCGCGCCCGGGCAACCCTGAACGGCAGCGCCGTGCTGGTCGCGAGATTCAAGGACCATAGGGGTTCCCGTAGCCTGCGTCGCTTCCGCCGGCCGTGGGCTGCACGATCACCGTTCCCTGAAAAGAGGCCGCGGTCGGTTGGATCGCGTCGTAGAAACCGCACGTCTTGGGGCCGGCGCCCATCGTCGCGGTGAAGCTCGCGCCCGCGGCGAGCGTGGGCGAGCCCAGCTCGGGGCAATCGCTCGAGGCGATGCGATGATCGATGGAGTCCGCGTTGGCGAACTGCAGCGGCGCTCCGCCCATCACCCCTACCATCTCCCGCTGCGAGGCTAGTGCTCGAGCCGCGCCAGCTCGACGAACGTCTTCAGGTCCGCGTCGTTCACGTCCGACACCGCCCAGTAGCTCATGCCTTCCGTCGACCATCGGTACGCGCAGTAGCCGCGGCGGGAAAGGCGCTGCACCGGCTCGTCGTTGCCGCGCTTGCTCGGCCAGACGAAGAGGTTGATGACGTGCTGCGCGCGCCTGTAGACGAGCGCGGCGGCCGGGGCGTCCTCGACGTAATCGAGGCGGCCCCCGACGAGCGGGAAGCCTTCGGACGCCCAGTCCTTGACGGAAACGGAGTAGTCCAGCTTGCCCTGGAACCAGGGCTTGACCGTGTGCTGGTCCGAGGACGCGACATCGGTCAGGTGATTGGCGAGCAGCGAGCGCACGTGCGCGCCGATGACGGCGTTCTCGACGGAAGTATCGGATGGTCTAGGCCAGATGCGCGGCGCCGCCACCATGAGCAGCGCGGCGGCGGCTGCAGCCGGCGCGAGCGCCGCCCACTTCCAGGCGCGCCGCGCAGGCCGCGCGGAGCGCTGAGCGGTTGCGCTCACCCTCTTGGCTGCGGCGGAAGCGGCAGGCTCCTCCGCCCGCAAGACGGCGAACAGGCGCGCCTCGAGCTCTGGGGGCATCGGGTACCGGATCAGTTGCGCCCGCGCGGTTTCCTGAAAGTCGCGCAGGCCGCGCTCGTCGGCGGCACAAACGGGGCAGCCCGCGAGGTGCTCCTCCACCTCGAGCGCACCGCGCAGATCGAGCTCGTTGTCCACGTAGGCGTCGAGCAGCCGCTTGTATGACAACTCTTCCATCTCACGCAGCACGAACACCTCGCGAAATTCGATTGGAAGCGCCTCGACCGCCTCGTTGAGAATGCGCTGCTGGGCACCGGGACGCCGGCGCCCTCATTCCCGTTACGGAGGGTCCCCCATTTCCGGGAGCCACTGCGGCGCGTGGACCTGGAGCGTGCCGGAGTAGCCGGCGTCGAGGGGCGACAACAGATCTTGGAAGTGACAGACCTTGGGGCCGGCGCCGATCTGCGCGCTGTAGATGTCTCCCGGATTCAGGAGCGTCGACGACACCTCGCCGCAGTCGTTGGAGTAGATCTGATGAGGGCGGGCGTCGGCGTTCACGAACCGCAGTACGCTGCCCTCCTCGACCAGGAGCCTCGGCGAGCCGACTCCGCTCTCGTCGAGCCGCTCCACCGCAGCAGGCTCCCGCGTCTCGCGGACCAGGCCCGCGCACCCGCACAGCGCCGACATGCACGCCACCGCGATGATCTTCATCGACATGTGCTTCTCCTTGAGTTGGTTTCCGTCTCAAGGACTCGGCAGACCTGGCGGCATTCCGTCGGGAATGAATTCACGCCCGCGGCAGTCGATGGTTCCGGGCACCGGACCGCGACCGCTGACCGCTGTCCCCTCCGGGGATTCTTGGCAGTCGCGTCCGGTGCCCGCCGCAAGCCGCGGGAATAGGACCTGCGCCGGCCGAGTCTCCCCGCCATGACCAATCCCCTCCGCGTAACTCTCTTGCTTGCAGTGCTCTCCGCCTGTGGCGGCTCGACCGGTTCGTCGAGCACGACCGGTGCCGCCAGCGGCGCGACGGTGATCTCCTGGTTCGTGGGAGCAACCAACGTCCAGACCACCGTCAAGGCCGGCACGACGGTGCAATGGCAATCGACGGATGCAATGGCGCACACGGTGACATCGAGTGCCACGCCGTCGGCATTCGCCGAGCTTCAGGTCCCGGCGAACGGCTTCTCGCCGCCGATGATCTTCAATACGCCAGGCACGTTTCCGTTCTTCTGCTCGATCCACGGCGCGAAGGTGCAGAACGGAACGCTGACGGTGACTCCCTGAATCGCCGCGTGGCCTCGCTTTGTTGACCACGCGCTTCTGATGGACGATGGGACCCGACGCGATCTGCTTCGCCGCGCGGCGCTCCTCGCTGGCGCGCCGCTGCTCGGCAAGATGCTGGGCGGCTGCGCCCGGTTCATCGACGCCTCGCGCGATCAGCCAGTGCCGGCCTCGGTTGCAGGCGTTCTCACCGTCCCGCTCGCGCTGGTGCCTGAGCTGGCGAAGGCGGGCGGCTTCGTGGTGGTGCATCCACCGGGCGTGGTGGATCCTCCGCTCTTGCTCATCAGGCCGGAGGCCGCCGCGGAGTACCTGGCGATCTTCGCCATCTGTCCGCACGCGGGGTGCGAGCTTGCCTGGGTGGGCGAGGATCGCGAGGTCGAGTGCCCTTGCCACGGCTCGCGATTCGCCAGCGACGGAACGTTGCTTCATCCCCCCGCGACCTCCAACGTTCCGGCGTATCCAGTGAGCGCCGATGGCAACGGCAACCTGGTCGTGCAACTGAAATAGCGTGCGGGCGCGCGCCGAGCGCCCGCACGCCACCGCTTTAGCGATCCTCTGCGTCGTTCTTCGGAATGCCGGCGGCGAACCAGTGTCGGTTCGCGGCGCTGACGATGAGCAGCACGGGGCTATCGCAAGACGTCGGCGGCGCCGGCGTGAGCGCGTCGTCGATGCGGAAATCGCCATTGGCTTCGAGGGCCACGCCGGCCACGCTCGAGCTGTGCGCGGTGGCCGTTGCCGCAGGTCCGCAGAAGAGGGTGGCGAAGACGCGCTGTCCACCGTTGGTCCCGATCACGTTGCCGGCGGTGAGAAGCAGACCGCGCCCGTCGACGGTGATGCGACCATCGACTTGCACCTGGGCGCTGAGCCGCGAGATCTGCCAGGTGAAACCTCCCGGAGAGACGCCGCGAACGACGTTGAGGGCGGGACTGCCTGTCGAAGTCACCCCGGCCACCGGATCGACTCCGATTCCGCCTTCGAATGCGAGCAAGACCGAATCGGCCGTGGCAAGGCTGGGGACGAACACTGCGAGGGCGAGGCCAAGCGACAAGTATTTCATTGTGGCTCCTGTTTCGGGGGGAGTACGACGTGCCGGTATTTGACTCGTCCGGACACCCGTTGGTTCGCGCCGGAATAAGATGACCGCGCGGCAGTCTGATGCGCTGGGGCTCTTTGCGCCGAGCGAGGAACTTCCATCATCGCGAGCACCTTCTCCAACGATTCCGCGAGTTGCACTCCCGTCCCAATGGGGCACGCGATCGCGTTGCCGAGGTAGTGTGTTGGCGTGTTACCCGCCCAATCCTCACGCCTCGACAGGACGTTATCGCTCCTCTCAGCGGAGTTCCCACATGTTCCGCTGCAGCCCGTTTGCGAGGGTGATGACATTGTGATCGACCTGCCGCCGCCATCGACGGCGGACTTCTTCTTTCGCCTGAGATTCCACGGGCCGTTCGACGTGGCAGGGGAAGAGCGCGAGATCGCAGCATTTCCAGTCGGCGTCGATTCACACGGTCTGAGCTTCTGGTATTGGCGGTTCGTTCCAGAGGCCCAGTCGGACGAAGAGGTTGCGCACTCTTTCGATGCGACGTTGTTGCGGCTACTGCGTCGGCCCACACGTATCCGGCAAAGACGAGGGCTCCTGTTCTGGACGTTTGCTCTTGAAGCGCAAGGCGCGTCCGGCGAGTGGAAGCACGAGTACACCTACGGAATCCTGCGACTCGCCCTCGCGGCGACGCACGGCCGTGTTCCACCGATGCATGAACGAGAGCAGGTCTAGCATTCACCGCCAGTCTCACGGCGCGACCATTCGTAGAACCTGTTCGCGGTCCTCGGGTTCGTTGGACAGGTTCGATTAGCCCGTTTCGCGTCTGAGCACCGTTGGCCATTTGAGCATCGACCGGGCTCATGGCACGCTATCATCAAGAGGCCGCTCACCATGCCGATGATCTCCACTCCCACTCTCCTCCTCTTCCTCCTCGCAGCGGGCGCGCTCATCCTCATGCCCGGGCCTGCCGTGCTCTTCATCGTGACCCGCAGCGCGCACCAGGGTGTGAGGGCGGGGTTCGCTTCCGCGATGGGTGTGGCATGCGGAGGCTTGGTCCACGTCGCCGGAGCGGTACTCGGGTTCTCGGCGCTGCTCGCTTCTTCGGCGCTGGCGTTCGGCGCCGTCCGCTGGGTGGGCGCCGCGTACCTCATCTTCATAGGTATCCGGATCTTGCGCGGCGGTGACGCTCCCGAGCTTGCTGCGCCGCCTCGCGCGCCGCTGCGCCGGCTCTTCGGGCAAGGGTTCGTGGTGAACCTGTTCAACCCGAAGACGGCGCTCTTCTTCCTCGCTTTCCTTCCGCAGTTCGTCGATCCGGCGCGCGGCAGCGTGGCGGTGCAGATGCTGATCCTCGGTGTCATCTTCGTCACGGTGGCGTTGCTGTCGGATTCTTCGTACGCGCTGCTCGCAGGCTCGCTTGGCGGCCGCCTCGGGCGCACCGCGCTTGCTCGCCGCAACGCGCGCTGGTTTAGCGGCGGCGTCCACATCGCGCTGGGAGTGGGCACCGCGCTGGCGGGCTCGCGCTCCGCGAAGGCCTGATCCGCCCTGAAGCTATCGAAAACGTCGGACCCCTTGTCGACTTCGCATACCCTGGTTCGTCCTTCGGGGTAGAACCCCCTCAAGGGAGAAAACGATGGAGACGACGATGGAGACGATGTCCGCGAAGTCCGACAAGCCCGCCGCCCCCACTGCGAAGCAGATCTGGATCGGCCGGATCCTCAGCGGCCTCACGGTGCTGTTCCTCATCTTCGACAGCGTCGTGAAGCTCGCCCAGTCGCACTGGGCCCTGGAGGCGACCGTCCGGCTCGGCTATTCCGAGCAGGTGGTGCTCCCCCTCGGAATCGTACTGCTCGCCAGCACCCTCTTGTACGTGCTGCCGCGCACTTCCGTCCTCGGAGCGATCCTATTGACCGGCTACCTCGGGGGCGCGACCGCCACTCACGTGCGCGTCGGCCAGCCGTTCGTGTTCCCGATCGTGTTCGGCGTGCTGGTCTGGCTAGGCTTGTGGCTGCGCGACGCACGGCTTCGCGCGCTCATTCCGGCGCGCAGGTCGGAACCCTAGATGTTCCTCTTTTTCGACCATTGACACACGGTCCCTTCCGATATATTCAACTTACAGGTTGAGTATATGTCGACAAGAGGCATGGACGCGGTGTTCTTCGCCATCTCGGATCCAACACGCCGAGCGATCCTCGACCGGCTGACCCGCGGCCCGGCGCGTGTCACCGATGTCGCAGCCCCGTTCAAGATGTCGCTCAACGCAGTCTCCAAGCACATCAAGATGCTGGAGCAAGCCCGCCTCGTACGCCGCACGCGGAGCGGCCGCGAGCACACCATCGAGCTCGAGCCGGCGCCACTCCGCGAGGTCGTGCGCTGGGCCTCGACCTTCGAAGACTACTGGAACGAGCGCCTCGATCGCCTCGAGGCGTTCTTTGCCCGCAAGGACCAATTCCATGAAGACTGACCAGAAGAAGAGTATCGACCTGCGGGTCTCCCGCACGATCAACGCGACACCCGAAGCGGTGTTTGACACGTGGCTCGATGCCACCAGCCCAGGCGGACCGTGGTTCGGCGCAGCGCGGGTGATCGTCAACCCGGTCGTCGATGGCCTGTTCTACTCGGCGATCGAGCACGAGGGGCGCACCTATCCGCACTACGGCAGGTTCGTGCGACTCGAGCGCGGCCGCCTGATCGAGCACACCTGGGTCTCGGAAGGCACGCGCGGATGGGAGACGGTGGTCTCCATCTCTCTCGAGCCGCGCGGCAGCAAAACCGAGCTGACTCTGCGCCACACCGGCGTCCCCGATGACGACGAGGGACGCAAGCACGAGGAAGGCTGGTCGTGGGTCGTCTCCCAGATCGCCGAGAAGTTCGCGTCCTAAGCAGTCATTGAGCCACGTCCGTCAATCGATCGTGAGGGCGCGGGCGGTTGCCTTCCGACTTGCCACTCCGGAAGCGGGCGTGCGGAAGGTGTGTCACCGAATCTGCATCAGATCTGCACCAACAACTTGCGTGTTTGTTTCCAACGCGCGGAGCGACAGCGAGCAGAGTGCGCGCGAATCGGCCGGCCGGCGCCGGCTGTTCGGGAGGCACTCACATGGCACAGACCGCCTCGGGACCCGCGACGAGAGTACCGGCTCTCCTGGCTGTTCTCGCGATCGCGGGAGCGGCATCGGCTGAGAGCACGGAAACCTCGACGAACGCGTGGCCGATCGCGGTGCAGCCCTGGCTGTTCAACCAGGACTCGCGCGTGCCGGGCGCGATGCAGGTCTTCAGCTCGTCGAGGCTCGCGTTTTCCGCCGCGGGAGGGGAGGGCTGGCCCATTGCGCGACTACCTCTCTCCACAGGCGCCGCCTTCGAGACGGTCACAGAGCTCGGGCTAGGCGGATCGGTTTCGCTGCAGGTCTCGGGTTTGCGCGGCGACGAGGCCGTGGACGCGAGCGGCGCGCGACTGGGGATGCGCTGGGCTCCGGTCGCGTGGCGCTCGACACGAGTGGTCGTCTCCGGCGGCCTCGTGCAGCAACTCACGCGCACAGGCGGCGCCTGGGCGACGTTTGCACTGGAGCAGCCGATCGGCGTCGTCCGCCTGGCGACTTCGGTGCAAGCGGAGCGGAGCTTCACGGCGGCGAGCGATCCGGTGGACGTGCGCTTTGCCGCCGGAGCGGACGCGACGCTTGGCAACGGATTGCGGGCGGGCTTCGAGTATGCCGCGCGCGAGCTCGAGGAGACCGTCTCGAAGGGAAACGACGGCGGCGCGAACCAGATCTTTGGGGCCGTCGTGGGCGCCCGCACCCTGGGCGACAGGCTCGCGCTTTCCCTGGGCCCGGGCCTTGCGCTCGGCGGGACCGGCATTCGCCCTGTGGGCCGCGTGGCGATGCTCTGGAGCTTCTGACCGCGCGGCGGCCGTCAGAGGAATGGGAAGATTTCTAGCAGCCACAAGGAGAAACGCAGATGAAAACGAAAGAGCTTCTTGGCTTGATCGCGTTGGGCATCGTGGCTTCAGCCGTACAACCCTCGTTTCCGGCGCGGACCGAGTCATTCGAACCCACGACGAAGTCGCTGCAGCTCGCGACCGGACAGTACATCACGCCGATGGCATTGAGCGGCTCGGTGCAGCAATTCCTGAATCCTGGGCTGCCCGCCTACCCGAACTTCGTCGCGGGCCAGGCGGTGCGCTCGCAGCTGAGCCCCGACGGCACGACGCTGGCGATCCTCTGCGCGGGCCAAAACTCGCTCGACGATGCGGCCGGCAACACTGACGTGGCCAACTCGACCCAGTACATCTTCCTCTACGACGTGACCGGGGCGAACAAGGGAAAGCCTGTGCTCACCCAGGTGATCCAGCAGACGAATGCCCACGTGGGCCTGGTCTTCTCGCCGGACGGCAAGCTGTACGCCGCGGACGGCAAGGACGACGCAGTCTATGTCTACGCGAAGACCGGCAATACCTGGTCGCGGACCGCGACGATCAAGCTGGGCCATGGCGGCAAGGGAGTGGGCATCGGTGTGAGCCCCAACGCCAGCGGCCTCGGCATCTCCACCGACGGCGCGACGCTGGTGGTCGCCAACAACTACAATGACTCGATCAGCGTGATCGACACGGCGACCGGCGCCGTCCGTTACGAGCACGACCTGCGCCCCTACTACGCCAACAACGAGGGCACGAGCGGTGGCGTCGGTGGCAGCTTCCCCTTCGGGGTCGTGGTCAAGGGCAACCGCACCGCCTACGTGTCCTCGGATCGCGATCGTGAAATTGTCGTCATCGACATCAGCTCCGCCAGCGCTGGGCGCCTGGTCAAGCGCATCAAGCTCGACGGCAATGCTCTGGGCATGACGCTCGATGCCAGCGGCTCGAAACTGTTCGTGGCGGAGGACAACGCCGACCTGGTCGCCGTGATCGACACGGCGAGCAACGCGGTCGTCGCGAAGATCGATGCGCGTGCTCCGGCCGGCATCCTGCCCGGGTCCCACGAGGAGGACGACGGCGCTGACGATGCTGACGGCGATGGTCCGCGCGGCCGCCACACCGGCGCGGCGACCTTCGCGGTGACGCTCTCGCGCGATGGGAATACGCTCTACGCAGTCAACGCGGGCGCGAACTCCGTCGCGGTGATCCCACTCAAAGGCGAGCATGCTTACCGGGTCGCCGGTCTAATCCCGACCGCCTATGATCCGCACGACATCACTTTCAGCGCCGATGGCAGCTGGATGTACATCATCAATGGCAAGAGCATCACGGGGCCCAACCCTGCGCGGCTGGCGGGCAACACCGCCAACATCACCTCTACCTTTCCGGGCGGCCCCCCAGCCGGTGCTGCTGCCGCCGCTGCGGCCAGGGCCTCGAACCAGTATCAGTTCCAGCTCGAGCGCGCCTCCCTGGTCAGCGCCCCGGTGCCGGCGTCGGAGGATCTCGAGCGCCTCACCCAGGGGGTCGCCGCGAACAACTTCTACAGCGCCCAACGCGAGGACGACCAGGAGGTGATGGGTTTCCTGCGTCAGCGCATCAAGCACGTCATCTACATCGTCAAGGAGAACCGCACCTTCGACCAGGTCCTCGGCGACCTCGGCAACGGTTCGGATGGCCGCAGGGATCTGACTCAGTTCCCCGAGAGCATCACGCCGAACTTCCACCATCTGGCGCGCCAGTTCGTCACCTTGGACAACTTCATGGATCCGGGCGACGGCAGCGCGACGCCGCAGCCGGTCCGGCTGGAACCACGAACTACTCCGCCGCCACGGCGAGCGTGCCCGGCGGCACGGCCAACGTGCTGACCGGCACGGGCAATCATGCCTCGACCGATGCGCCTTTCGGCCTGCAGAAGGGCTACATCTTCGACGCAGTGATGCAGGCGGGCGGGACCGTGCGGAACTATGGGTTCCTCACAAACAACATCGGCAGCATCGGCACCAAAGCCGCGCCGGTGAGCGATCCGTTCGCCGCCGGCGTGGTGCAGGTTGCGCCGCTCGACCCGTCGCTCGCGCCGGTGACCGACCTATACTTCCGCGGCTACGATCAGAACTATCCGGATCTATGGCGCTACAACGAGTGGAAGCGCGAGTTCGACCAGTTCGTCAAACAGGGCAACCTGCCCAGCCTTTCGCTCGTCCGCGTGAGCCACGACCACATGGGCAGCTTCGGCACGGCGCTCGGCGGTGTGAACACGCCTGAGACGCAACAGGCTGACGACGACCTCGCGGTCGGCCGGCTGGTCCAGGCCGTGTCGGAGAGCCCGTATGCCGCCGACACGCTGATCATCGTCACCGAGGACGATTGCCAGGACGGGCCGGACCACGTCGATTCGCACCGCGCCACGGCTTACGTCGTCGGCGCGTACGTCAAGCGGGGCGCAGTGGTCAGCACGCGGTACAGCCAGGTCAACGCGCTGCGTACCATCGAGGACATCCTTGAAACCCAGCACATGAACCTGAATACCGCCTTCCAACGGCCGATGACCGAGGCCTCGACCGTACTGAAGACCACGGCGCTCGCGCAGGCGCCGCGCGGCCTGGGCGTGCGCTTCGCGAAGGGCCCGGACGTGAAGCCAAGGCACGGTGCAGGTTACTGGGCGAAGGTCACGGCGGGCTTCGACTTCTCCGACGCCGACCGCGTGCCGCCCGCCAGGTTCAACAAGGTGCTGTGGGATGGGCTGATGAGCGGCAAGCCTTATCCGGCCTTGATGGGTCGCCGGGTCGCCGACAAGTCGGACGATTGATTCAATCCCTACGCGGCGGGGGTAGCGGCCCCCGCCGCGTTCGTAAATGCCGCTGTGGGGCCGATTCCCGGTTACATTGCACCCATCGTGAGCCTCGAACAGTTGCTGGAAGACGGAGTCATCGACGAGGTGCTTTCGCGCCTCAAGAGCGGCAAGGAGGCGGACGTCTGGCTGGTGCGCTACCGCGACGAAATGCTGTGCGCCAAGGTCTACAAGGACCACGACTTCCGTAGCTTCAAGAACAACGCCGGCTACAGGGAAGGCCGTGCGGTGCGCAACACCCGCTCGCAGCGCGCGATGGATCGCGGCAGTCGTTTCGGGCAGGCGGCCGCCGAGGAGGCGTGGAGGTCGGCCGAGTCGGACGCGCTGCACCGCCTGCACGCCGAGGGGGTGCGCGTGCCCGAGCCGGTTCTGTTCGTCGAGGGAATTCTGCTGATGCGCCCGGTGCTCGACGAAAGCGGGCAACCGGCGCCGCGGCTCATCGACACAGCCCTGACGGCGGAGCAGGCGGCGCAGGCGTACGCCGATCTGCGCGGGCAGACCGTCCGGATGCTCTGCTGCGATCTCATCCACGGCGACCTCTCGCCGTACAACGTGCTGCTCGGCGCGGAGGGGCCAACCATCATCGACTTTCCGCAGGTGGTGTCGGCGGCGCAGAACAGCTCGGCCGAGATGTTCTTCACGCGCGACGTCGAGAACCTGCGCAAGTTCTTCGCGGGCTTCGCGCCGGAGCTGGCGGCGCGAACCGGCGACGCGGGGGAGATCTGGCGCGCGTATGTGCGTCGTGAGCTGGCGCCCGATTTCGTCCCCAGCGGTCGCCCGCTGCCGAGGGCACAGGAAAGGAGGCCGCGCAAGGAGAAGCACCGGCCGCACCCCGGGCAGCACCCGCGGCAAGGGCAGCCGCACGCGCAGCACCCGCGCCAAGGGCAGCCGCACGCACAGCACCCGCGGCAAGGGCAGCCGAGCGCGCAACTGTCGCGAAAGGCCCAGCGGCCGCCCCAGCGCGGGGTGCTGCAGAAGAAGTTGCCGCCGCAATTCGCGCGTGCGGAGAAGCTCAAACCTGACTAACCGCGCTCGTCCCCGCTTTCGCGCTAGTCGCGAACCCGGCGGCGCTGATATGCAGCGACGTCAATGCAGCTCGTGGTCGCGCTGCTTCTGATTGCCGCATCCGCTCCGCCATCCCCGGGGACCCCCGGGAGCCATGAGCCGTGGCTGCGTGAGATCCGGTCTGCCGGGGCGCGGAAGTTCAGGGCCGCGCTGAGTGCCTTCGATGCGCACCTCCGCACGCACCCGGCCGACGCAGTCGCTGCGGTGGAGCGGTGCAAGGTGATCGGGGGCACCGAGAACGAGGAAGAGCACCGGCTCGACCCGGAAGCGCCGACCTGCGCCGACTGTCTGAAGGATCTCGAGCGCGCCTTCCCCGAATCTGCGGCCGTCGTGAGCTACCTGATGAATTTCAAGTGGAACGCGGACGGCGTCGCATTCGGCAGAAAGGCGCTTGCGAATGCGCGCATCGCGTTCAGCGATGCCGAGCGCGGCCAGGTCTACGAGAGGCTTTCGCAGGCGGAGAAGAGCCTCGGGCACACCGACGCCGCAGCGCAGCTGGCGCGAACGGCCATGAGTCTCGATCCGTCGGTCGACCTCACCGAGTTGCTCGGCCAGATCCTCCTGGAACAAGGGCGCAAGAGCGAGGCGATCGTTGTCCTCAGCTTACGGCCTGAAGGGGCGCCATACCAACTGCAGCAGAAGGCCAAGCATCTCGCAGATGCGGGGGCGTTCTTCCGCGCTCAATGGATGATGGACAAGGCCATGGCGCAGAAGGGCTTCGTCCCCGATAGCACGCTGCAGGGTCGCATCGCCGAAGGCACCGGAAAGGTCCAGCAAGCGCGCGAGGCCTATCAGAAGGGCCGTGCCGCCTGGAGCGACGCCGACATCCTGCCGCGGCTGTTCCGTCTGGCCCTCGCCGGCGGCGATGCGGGCGCCGCCAATCGCGCCTACCAGGAGATCCGCGATCGAGGCTTCAACGCCGATCCGCTCGCGCGCCGGCGCCTCGCCCTGCAGCTCAAGTTCCCGCGCACCAGCTGGCGTGCGCGCGACTTCGCGGGCATCGCTGCCCTGCTCGGCGCCCTGCTCGGTCTTTCGCTGTTGCCGCTCGTCGCGCTCCTGCCGCTCCATACCTTCGTGCTCTGGCGGCGCCTGCAGCGCTCCGTACCCGAGCCGGCCGAGGAGCCGGGCGCGTGGTGGTTCCGGCACTTCTACCTGGCGGGCGCGTTGATGCTCGCGGCGCAATTCCTCGCCTTGTACGTCTTTGCCTACGACGAGCTGGCGGTGCTGCTGACTCCGCTCCGGCATTCCGACGCCACTGCGCCAGACATCGCACGCTTCGGGCTGTTCTATGCCGCCGGGCAGGCCGCCGCGTTGGGGCTGCTGCTCGTCCCTCGGCCTCGCCGCCTGCGGCAGCTCGGGCCAGGCTCGTGGACGTTGCGAAAATGCCTGGGTCAGGTGCTGATCTCGCTGGTGTTGAGCTATGCGGTTGCCGGCCTCAACTTCTGGATCTTCGTTCGCAAGCCCGCGGCGCTCAGCGTCGACAGCCTGGTCCGATCGCTGGTGCAGACGTACGGGACCGGCGTCGCGCTCCTGGCCGTGGCGGTGCTCATCCCAATCGGCGAGGAGCTGATCTTCCGCTCCATCCTGCTCGGCGTGCTCTCGCGCCACCTGCGGTTCTGGGTGGCAAACCTGATACAGGCGGTGCTCTTCGCCGCCATGCACGGGGATCCTTTGCGCCTCACCTTCTACACTGCGTTCGGTCTGCTCTCCGGCCGGCTGCGCCGCGGTTCCGGTGGCCTGCTGGCGAGCATCCTCTTCCACGGGGCCAACAACGCCGTCGCGATGCTGCTCCTCTCGGCGGTCGGCAATGCGAATCTGCGGAAGCTGACGCCCGCGCAGTCGCCGGGTCCGGAGCTGCTCGCCTGCGCCAGGTTGACGGCTCCTTCGAGGGAGGCTGTCACGCTCAACAATCTCGCCTGGAAGATCGCTCTCGACCCGGCTGTATCGCGCCCTTGCCTGCGTGAAGCGGAGGATGCGGTGGACGGCGCGCTCCGGCAGTTTCCGGAGGCTGCCGGGTTTCTGGACACCAAGGCCACGGTACTCTTCCGGCTAGGCCGGCTCGATGAGGCGATCGATCTGGAGCGAGCCGCTGCGCAGCGTGCACCGCAGCCGATCATCTTCTCCCAGTTGGACCGCTTCCTGCGCGCGCGGCAGGCGCGCGGCGCGCCCGTTCTGATCGGGGATGGTTCGGATGCAGCGACGCTCTCGCTGGACCCGGAAGGCAAGGCGCTGCTTGTGGAGCTGCGGGCGCCGCTCGACGAGGGATTCGTGCTCTTTGCGCGGCAGGCGGGCGATGCCGCTCTGCTGCAGCTGGCAGCGGGTCCGCGGCACGAACGATCGTACCGGATTCCCCTTCCCGCCTCGAAGGGGCCCGCCGCGTCATTCGAGCTGGCGCTCCTGGACGCGCGCGGCTGCGACGACTGCCAGCCGGACGCCTGGCAGCATCATCTCGCGGAGCACGATGCGACCGTGGACGCGTACCCCTAGGGACTGAACGGCGGCTACGCGGTCGACAAGCCCGAAGCAACACCACCGGCGCGCGCGCCCAGCGCACAGAGTCCCAACACGATGCCGGATACCGCGAGGGGCAGCGCGACCGAATAGCGGAGCAGCCACGCGCCGGCTGCCGCACCCGCGAACATGAGCGCGACCGACAACGCGCGCCTCGTCCATCCGGGGTTGGCGCCGCCCGCCAGCGTGGAGTCCGCGGCGATCCCGGTGATGGTCAGCGTCAACACGGTCGTGGTGAGGTCGCGCTCCGCGACCTTTCGCACCACTGCATTGCGGACGCCCATCGCAAGGCCGGTCAGGACGATGAGTCCATACAGACGTGGCGGATCACGCAAGAGGTCGTCGCCGGCGCCGGCTGCCAGCGCCGCCGCGGCGAGCAGCAAGATGGCTTCGATCCCGAGTCCAACGCTCACCCAGCGAAGGCGCGGAGCGCTGGCGATCCGTGCCGCGAGCCGGCCGCCGATCGTTGCACCGATGGCGAAGGCGCCGAGAGCGGCTCCGGATCGCCCGATGGAAAGCCCGGGCGCCGCCGCCATGGCGAACCCGAGGAACACGACGTTGCCGGTCATGTTGGCGGTGAACACGTGGCCGAGCGCCAGGTAGCTCACCGCGTCGACGAATCCCGTCACCGCGGTGAGAGCGAGAAGCAGCGCCGGCAGGAGACGATCAGGAGTGGGTGCGTTCATCGTTTGCTCATCCATTGTTCGCGGAGTTAGAGGACGAAGCTGAACCACTTCGCGAGGAAGGCGACGTTGTCGGAAGGCGAGACTCTCGCAGAAACGCTGTCATTGGCCAAACTAGATCTCTGCAGTGACGCCACGGGAATCCCGTGCCGATTCCTTGCATCCGAAGTTCGCGTTGCTTGCCTGCGTTCGCGGAAGTTGTCTCTGTCACGTTTGGGGTGCGTCTGTCGTCTAGTACCGGAGGAGAAGCATGGCCGACAGCTCCGCGACGTTCGAATCGCACCGCCCCGCGCTGCTCGCCCTGGCCTACCGCATGCTGGGCGAGATGGCTCGCGCCGAGGACGTAGTGCAGGAAGCGTGGGTGCATTGGCAGCGCCAGGTGGAGGTTGATTCGCCCAAGGCGTTCCTCCTCACGACGGTCGCGCGCCTTTGCCTGGACGAGCTCGGCTCGGCGCGTGCGCGACGCGAGGAGAGCCGGAGCGATCGCCTGCCGGAGCCAGTGGACCTGGAGCACACCGGCATCGGGCGCCTCGAGATGCTCGACCAGATCTCGATGGCATTCCTGGTCCTCCTCCAGCGCCTCACGCCCGCCGAGCGCGCGGTCTTCCTCTTGCACGACGTCTTCGATATGCGTCACGCGGAGATTGCCGCGCTGCTCGGCAAGAGCGACGCCGCTTGCCGCCAGCTTCTCAAGCGGGCGCGGGAGCATGTGGCCACCGAACGCCGGGTTTTCCAGACTTCGCGCGACGAGCACCGCCGGCTGCTCACCGCGTTCGTCCAGGCCACCACCGGCGGCGACCAGAACGCGCTGCTCGAGATGCTCGCGGAAGACGCCGTCCTCATCGCCGACGCCGGCCCGGGTGTCGTGCGCTACGGCCGCATCCGCAACATCGGCCGCCCCGTCGTCGGCCGGCGAAAGGTCGCCGCGCTGTTGAAGATCATCGGAAGCCAGACGGTCGGCCCAGCGATTGAGATCCAGGAGCGCACGCTCAATGGAGAACCCGCCGTCGTCGTTTTCCAGGAGGGGCGCGCCGTGTCGGCCATCCTGGTCTCGGTCGCGGACGGCAAGGTGCGGCACGTCTTCATCCAGGTCGACCGCGAGCGGCTCAGCCACGTCGGGCCGCCGAATTGAGCCGGCGGGATCACATCCGGGGCGGCTGCGTCGTCTCTTGGGCATGACATCGAGCAACTCATCGAAACGTATCTTCGTCCTCGGCGCGACGGGCGGCACCGGCCGCGCGCTCGTCGAGCAGGCTCGCCAGCGCGGCCACCGCGTGACCACCTTCGTGCGATCGCCCGAGAAGCTCGGCCCTGCCGGCGACGGGCTGACTGTGATCCGCGGCGATCCGCGCAACGCCAGCGAGCTGCGCGCCGTGCTTCCCGGCCACGACGCCGTGCTTTCGGCGCTGGGGCCGCCGGGAATCGGGCCGACGACGATCGTCGCCGACTGCGCGCGCAGCACCGTGATGGCGATGCAAGCCGCGGGCGTGCGCAGGCTCCTGGTGGTCGGCGTGGCGGTGCTCTTCGAGGACGACAGGCTCCTCACTGCCATCGCGCGCCGGACGTTCCTGCGAAACGTCGCAAGAGACTCCGCCGAGATGGAGCGCATCGTGCGCGCGAGCGACCTCGACTGGACCATCGCTCGACCGCCGCGGCTGACCAACGGCCCGCTCACTCGGGCCTACGGCGTCGCGGAAGGCAGCATGCCTCCCGCCGCCCGCTTCACCATCAGCCGCGCCGACGTGGCGGACTTCCTGCTCGACGAGCTCGAGCACCCGGCGCACATACGCCGGATCGTCGGACTGGCCTCGGTGAAGGCGCAAGTGAGGCGGGCGTCATGAGCACGTCCCCGATCGCCGATGCGGCCGTCCAACCCGCGAGTCGCCAGATGAGAAAAGACAAGCTGGTCTACTGGATCAGCACAGGGATCGTCTGTGCGGTCAGAGAGGCTCAAGCTTATGTAAGAGCGGGCTCAGGCCGCAATCCTCTTAAACTGGACATCCGTTCGCTGCAGCAATCCGAAACACCTCTGCTCGGACGCCTGCTCCGCGGGCGAGGCATCGAGGCGTCAGGCGGGCTACAGTAAGCGCATGCGCGCCGAGGCCGTCGCCTTCCTCCGCACCTTGACGCCCGAGCAGCGGCGCCTCGCCGTGTTCGGCATCGACAGCCCCGAGCGGTTCGACTGGCACTTCGTCCCGCGCGAGCGCGCGGGACTACCCCTCAAGGACATGGACGACCGCCAGCGCGCAGCCGCCCACGCGCTCCTGCGCGCGGCGCTGAGCGACGCCGGCTACCGCAAGGCCACCAACATCATGCGCCTCGAGGAGGTCCTCCGCGCGATCGAGAGGGTAAGGCGGTTCGACCGGGACCCGGACAACTACGCGTGGATCGTTTTCGGCGACCCCGAGGCCGCAGCGCCCTGGGGCTGGCGAGTCGAAGGGCACCACCTCTCGCTCAATTTCGCGTTCGCCGCTGGTCCGGCCGGGGCCGTCACGCCCGCCTTCATGGGGGCGAACCCCGCTCGGGTACCGTCCGGCCCGCTCGGCGGGCTCCGCGTCCTGGGCGCGCAGGAGGACCTCGCCCGCGAGTTGGTCCGCGGCCTCCCAGCGGCCGATCGGGACCGGGCGATCATCGCGGCGCGGTCGCTTGGCAATATCGTGAGCGGCCCTGGTCGCGCCGACGCCCTCAAGAGCCCCGTCGGACTCCCGGTTGGCGATATGGCGCCAGCGCAGCGCGCCTTGGCCGAGCGCCTGATCGAGGAGTTCGTCCGCAACCTCCGGACCGATCTCGCCGAGGCGCAGCGGGCCCGCATCCGCGAGGCGGGCCTCGGCGCGACCCACTTTGCCTGGGCCGGCCCCTTGGAGCCGGGTCACGCGCACTACTTCAGGCTGCACGGGACGCGGCTCCTCATCGAGCACGACAATACGCAGAACGACGCGAATCACGTTCACTCAGTTTGGCGGGACCCGGCACGGGACTTCGCCCTCGACCTTCTCGGTGAGCACTACCGCACTGGGCACCAGGCGCACGCCGCCCCATAGGGCCGCGTCGGCTGGCCCGCGCGACACTTGTCGGCGAGGGTCCGCGACTTTGTGGAGTTGCTCGAGCACCGATTTTCGGAGGAAGGAATCTAACGCGCCATGCGCTTGGCGGCCCCGGCTTTCTTCGTTCGCGTTGACTTCCCCGCCGGTCGGGAGGGGAAGCTCCACCCGTCGGTGGCCTCCCTCACACGATCGAAGTCCAGCGTGCAGACGCGGCGCTGCCCGACCCGCTCCTTCTTGAGGATGCCGGCGCCGACGAGCACTTCCCAGTGATGGCAGAGGAGCGCGAGGCTGATCCCGAGCGAATCGGCCAACGCCGTCCCGCACATCGAGCCGTTCGCGAGGGCATCGACGATGCCCACCCGGCGCGGATCGGCGAGCGCCTTGAAGATCCTGGCGCGCTGTGCAGCGGTCATCGGTCGAGAGCCCATCGCCGATCATCATAACAGCCTGCTCCGCCGGATGGAGTTACTCAAATAGTTGCTTGACTATTTGAGTACCCCGGTTAATTCCTCAGGCTTCACCGGGGGAGCGGGGAGAAGCAAGCATGACACGCAGGCAACGACTCTCGAACCACGCCGTCTTCGCTGGGATCGTCCTCGCCGCCGCCGGATGCGGCCGGCGCGCGGAGGCCGTCCCGCAGGCCGACAACCGCCCCAAGGTCGCCGTGGCCCAGCCGCTGGCGGCCTCGGTGGCGGACTTCAGCGAGCACACCGGGCGGACGGAAGCGCCTGAGACGGTGGAGATCCGGGCCCGCGCCTCGGGCCACCTCGTGCGCGCCGCATTCCACGAGGGAGAACTGGTGAAGAAGGGGGATCTTCTCTTCGTCGTCGATCCCCGGCCGTACCAGGCGACCGTCGCCCGCGCGCAGGCCGAGCTCCACAGCGCCGAGGCCGATCTCGAGCTGGCGAAGAAGAACGCGGCGCGCGCCGACGAGCTGTTCAAGACGAACGTGATTCCTCAGCGCGACTGGGATGCGCAGAGAGCTGCGGTCGATCAGCTCGCGGCGCGCCGCACCGCCGCCGAAGCCGTGGTCTCCAGCGCGGAGCTCGACCTCGACTACGCTTACGTGCGCTCTCCCATCGCGGGACGCATCGGCCGCATGCTGATCACGCCGGGGAACATCGTCGGACCGGGCACCGCATCACCGCTCGCGACGGTCGTTTCGGTCGATCCGCTCTACGTCTACGTCGACGTGGACGAGATCCACGGCATGCGTCTGCGCGCCGCGGGCGGTGGAATGGCGCGCGTCGGCTTTCCCGGCGAGGAGGGGTATCCGCACGAAGCGCCCATCGACTTCCTCGACAACCGCGTCGATCCTGCAACCGGCACCCTGAGGGTGCGCGCCGTGGTGCGCAACCCCGACGGCCGGCTCAGCCACGGGCTGTTTGCGCGGGTGAGGCTGACCGACGGGGCGGCCCGCGACGTGCTGCTCGTGTCCGATCGCGCCATCGCCACCGATCAGGACCGGCGATTCGTCTGGGTCGTCGGGGCCGACGGCAAAGCCAGGTACCACGCGGTGAAGCTCGGTCCCCTCGAGGGCGGCCTGCGCGTGGTCCGCGAAGGGCTCTCACCCTCCGATCGGGTGGTGGTGCGCGGCCTCCAGCGCATCCGCCCCGGCTCCGACGTCGCGCCGGAGCTCGTCGCCATGGGCGCCGCCGACCGGGCGCCGGCAGCCAACGGGATCGCGCAATGAGACTGGCCCGCTTCTTCATCGAGCGCCCCATCTTCGCCGCCGTGCTCTCGATCGTGATCTTCGTCCTCGGCGCGATCTCGGCCTTCCAGCTGCCGATCTCGGAGTACCCCGAGGTGGTCCCCCCCACGGTGGTCGTCCGCGCGCAGTACCCGGGGGCAAGCCCTCAAGTCATCGCCGAGACGGTGGCCGCTCCGCTCGAGCAGGAGATCAACGGCGTCGAGGACATGCTCTACATGTCGTCGCTTTCCAACTCCGACGGGTCGATGGCCCTCACCGTGACCTTCCGCATCGGCGCCGACATCGACGTGGCGCAGGTCCAGGTGCAGAACCGCGTCGCGCAAGCGCTCCCGCGCCTTCCCGACGACGTGCGCCGCCTGGGCGTCACCACGCGGAAGAGCTCGCCCGACCTGTCGATGGTGGTCCACCTTTTCTCTCCCGACGGCCGCTACGACGAGACCTACCTGCGCAACTTCGCCGTGCTGCAGGTCAAGGACACGCTCTCGCGCCTGCCCGGCATGGGCGACGTGCAGCTCTTCGGCTCCGGCGACTACAGCATGCGGATCTGGCTCGATCCGGAGAAGGTGGCCGCGCGCGGCCTCACCGCGAGCGACGTGGTGCGCGCCCTGCGCGAGCAGAACGTGCAGGTCGCCGCGGGCGCGCTGGGCCAGCAGCCGTCGCCGCGCGACGCGAGCTTCCAGCTCAGCATCAACGCGCGCGGCCGCCTGATCGACGAGGCGGAGTTCGGTGAGGTGGTGGTCAAGACCTCGCCCGACGGCGCCAAGGTCCTCCTGAAGGATCTCGGCCGAATCGAGCTGGGCGCGAACCAGTACGCGCTCCGCAGCCTCCTCGACAACAAGGCGGCGGTGGCGATCCCCATCTTCCAGGCGCCCGGGTCCAACGCGCTGGCGCTCTCCGACGCCGTACGCAAGACCATGAGCGAGCTGTCGAAGAACTTCCCCGAAGGGATCTCCTACAGCATCGTCTACGACCCGACGCGATTCGTGCGCTCGTCCATCGAGGAAGTGGTCATCACGCTGCTGGAGGCGCTGGCGCTGGTGGTCCTGGTGGTGATCCTGTTCCTCCAGACGTGGCGCGCGTCGATCATCCCCATCGTCGCGGTCCCGGTGTCGCTGGTGGGGACCTTCGCGGTGATGAAGCTGTTCGGCTTCTCCATCAACGCGCTCTCGCTGTTCGGGCTGGTGCTCGCCATCGGCATCGTCGTCGACGACGCGATCGTGGTGGTGGAAAACGTGCAGCGCAACATCGCTCTCGGCCTCTCGCCGCTGGACGCCACCAAGCGCGCGATGGACGAGGTGAGCGGCCCCATCATCGCCATCGCCCTCGTGCTTTGCGCGGTGTTCGTGCCCATCGGCTTCATCCCCGGCCTGACCGGGCAGTTCTACAAGCAATTCGCCCTCACCATCGCGATCTCCACGGTGATCTCCGCGCTGAACTCGCTCACCTTGAGCCCGGCCCTCTCCGCAGTGCTGCTCCGGGCCCACGACGCGCCGAAGGACGCGGTCACGCGAACGATGGACCGCGCGCTCGGCCGGCTGTTCACTCCCTTCAACCGGTTCTTCGGCTCCGCGTCGCGCGGCTACGTCCGGCTGGTGAGGCGCATCCTCCGCCGCTCGGGCGTGGCGCTGGCCGCATACGCAGGACTGCTGGCGCTCGCCTGGCTCGGCTTCGCCAAGGTGCCCACGGGCTTCGTGCCCACGCAGGACAAGCAATACCTCGTCGCGTTCGCGCAGCTCCCCGACGCCGCCTCGCTGGACCGCTCCGACGACGTCATCCGCCGCATGTCGAAGCTGGCGCTGGAGACCGAAGGCGTCGAGCACGCCATCGCGTTCCCGGGCCTCTCCATCGCCGGCTTCACCAACAGCCCCAACGCCGGGATCGTGTTCGTGGGACTCAAGCCGTTCGCGGAGCGCAAGGCGAAGCATCTGCAGGGACCGGCCATCGCCGCCACGCTGAACAAGAAGTTCTCCGAGATCCAGGACGCCATCGTCGGCGTCTTTCCCCCGCCGCCCGTACAGGGTCTGGGCACCATCGGGGGCTTCAAGTTCTACGTCGAGGATCGCGGAGATGCAGGACTGAACGCCCTCGACCAGGACACGCAGAAGCTCCTCGCCGCCGGCTACCAGCGGCCCGAACTGACCGGGCTCTTCACCGGCTACCAGGTGAACGTTCCCCAGCTGTTCGCGGATCTCGATCGGACCAAGGCGAAATCGCACGGCGTGGCGGTGACCGAAGTATTCGAGACGATGCAAGCCTATCTCGGATCGGTGTACGTGAACGACTTCAACCGCTTTGGCCGCACCTTCCAGGTCACCGTCCAGGCGGACGCGCGTCACCGGCTCACGCCGGAGGACGTGATGGCGCTGCAGACGCGCAACGCAGACGGCGCCATGGTGCCGCTCGGTAGCGTTCTCTCGGTGAGGGCGACCAACGGCCCCGACCGCGTCACCCACTACAACGGCTATCCCGCCGCCGAGGTGAACGGCGCCCCGGCCCCGGGAAGGAGCTCGGGTGAGGCGCTCGCGGCGATCGACTCCATCGCCAGGCAGGAGCTCTCCCCGGGCATGAGCTACGATTGGACCGAGCTCACCTACCAACAGATCCTCGCCGGCAATACGGGGCTCCTGGTTTTCCCCTTGTGCGTGCTGCTCGTGTTCCTGGTCCTGGCGGCGCAGTACGAGAGCTGGTCGCTTCCGCTCAGCGTCATCCTCATCGTGCCGATGTGCTTGCTGGCGGCGATCGCCGGCGTCTGGCTCGACGGCAGCGATAACAACATCTTCACCCAGATCGGACTCTTCGTGCTGGTGGGACTCTCCTGCAAGAACGCGATCCTCATCGTCGAGTTCGCGAGGGACAAGGAGAGGGAAAACAAAGCAAGCCCCATCGCCGCCGTGCTCGAAGCGTGCAGGCTTCGCCTCCGCCCCATCTTGATGACGTCGATCGCGTTCATCATGGGGGTCTGGCCGCTGGTGTCGTCGCGCGGCGCGGGGGCAGAGATGCGGCACGCCATGGGAGTGGCGGTCTTCGCCGGAATGATCGGCGTGACGCTCTTCGGGCTGCTCCTCACGCCGGTCTTCTTCACTGCCTTGCGGCGGCTCGCCGGCCGCAAGCGCGCGCCCCTGGCGGCGGTCGAGCAACGAGCCGAGGCGGGATAGGACTGCGTCGAGCCTTCCGCAGAGATAACGCTAGTCGATCTGGGACTCCGCTCGCTGTACCCGCTGGGCCGCCACCTACTGTTGACCGCCGGCGCGATGCTCACCTGGGCCGATGGGCGTTACATGCGCGAGTATTTCGGCATCGGCCAATCCCAGCTTGCGTCGGCGCGCGCAGATCACGTGACCACGGCGCTGTTCGTGCCCGGCGCGGGGCTGCGCGACCTCACCCTCACGCTGGGCGCCATCGTGCCCCTCGACGAGCGCTGGTCGGTGAACGCCTTTTTCCGCGGCACCACGCTCCTGGGCGACGCCCCCGGCTCGCCGGTCGCGCAGCAGGCGATGCAGCTCGCGATAGGCACCGGGCTCGCGTACCGCTGGCGCTGAGGCGTACCTGCCCGAACCCCCGTCAGCCGTTGTAGCGCAATCCGGCAATCGCGAACCGTACTCAGAGGGAAGAAGGTCGGCACGAAGCGTGAAAGGGGGCAGGCGAAACTTTTCCGGAGCCCCCAATGACAACGAGCGCAGCCTTCATTCCCTCGCGGCAGGCCCAGCTGGACGGGCAGGTCGTCGAGGTGACCGCGAAGGCCCCGGGCCTGATCGAGCGGGTGGCGGTGACCGTGGGCCAGCTGGTCGTGCAAGGCGACCTGCTCGCCGAGTTCGACCACCACCAGATCGATCGTCGCCTCGCAGCCATTACCGCGCTGCTCGATCAGGCGGTGTTGGCCGCGACAGGCGGGGCAAAGCCGCGCGGCCTCTCGGAGGCGCAGCTGCAGCAGAGGGCAGTGCTCTCGCGCGTCGAGCTTCCTCCGCTCGCGCGCGGCCTGCGCGCCGATTATCTCCAGGCGCGGCGCGAGCGGAGCAACGCGGAAGTCCGCGCGACGATCTCGGGCCGTGTGATCGGCGTGCGCGTGAAACCGCGCGAGACGGCGGCGTTGGCGCAGCGGCTGTTTACAATTCTCGATCACGACGATCTCTGGGTGGTGGCGAGCTTCGCCCGCACCGAGTTTCCACGCCTGCGCGACGGCCAGGCCGCGAAGGTAATCGCCGCGGGCCACACTTGCGACGCCCGCGTGACCGGGCTGGTCGGACCGGAAATGCCGGTGCTGCTCGAGTTCGTCGAGCCTCGGCCTTCGTCGCTTCTGCCGGGAGATCCCGCCCGCGTTCTCGTCGAGGCGGAGTAGCCCGTGGACCGCACGTTCAGGAACGACCTGCTGCTGATGCTTGCCGCCTTCCTCGTCGTCGTGCTCTACACGCTGCCGTGGTTGCAGTTCTAGCGGGCTTACTGCAGGTACGCTTGAATCCAAGGTGATCAAAATCGAAACGTACGACGACGACCTCGGCAAGTTTGAAGCGGATGGCGCCGCGCCCTTGCCGGTTGCAAATGATCGAGGCTACGTCGAACACGATGGTGCTCGGATCACCTCGACCACCTGCTCGCACGCCGCGTTCGATCCCGGCGCCGGCAGGACCGCGTAGCCCTTGCCGACGTGGACCATGTGCAGGTTCGTATTGGGGCGCGACGCGAGCCATGGCGGCGGCGGCGACATCGAGGTCGCCTGCGCGTCGAACTGGCCGAGCCAACCCTGATACCCGGAGAGGAAGAGGCCGCTCTCCACGCGCTCGAAGAGCTGCCCCGGGTATAAGTCGCTGCCGGCCGCCTGGAAGACAGGGCCGGGCGTCCCGCTCTGATCGAACCACTCGCCCGCCCAGGTGCCGGCGCCCTGAGACTTCGCGGTAGAATGACGCTTTGCTTCGGCGGGCGATGCAGACTTCCATGAAACAGCTTGCCTGGGTCACGCGAATTCTCTTCATCGCCCTGTTCGCTCTTCTTCCCGCTGGGGCCGCCACGCCGGAGTACTCCATCCAGGCTATTCGCTACGCCAACTCCCCGGGCGATTCGGTTGCAGACTTGGTCATTGGTGCGCCGAAGGAGGAGAAAATCGACACGGTGTATGTGATTTGGCTGATCCGCGGCGGCAGGCGGAACGTTTTATTAGATAGCGGATCCCACCGCCAGGAATGGTTCAAATATACGATGACCGATCGCCTTCGGCCGGATGAAGCCGTCAAGCTCGCAGGAGTGAAGCCGGAAGAAGTCACGGACATCGTTATCAGCCACGCGCACTGGGATCATATGGGTGGTATGGGATTTTTTCCCAAAGCGACCGTCTGGATTCAAAAGGAGGAGTTCCACTACTACACCGGGGAGGCGTGGCAGAAGGGCGGAAATCATGGCGGCGTCGACCCGGATGATGTGCAGCAGCTGGTGCGACTGAATACCGAAGGCCGGCTGCGTCTGATCGACGGCGACAATATCGAAATATTTCCCGGCATTCGCGCGTATACAGGGGCGCGACACACCTATGCATCGCAATACTTGCGCATTGAGGGCCATCCTCCGTTCGTGCTCGCCTCGGACAGTTGCTATCTCTACCGCAATCTCGTGGAGCACAAGGCCAGCGATACCTTCTCTGAAGCAGATTACCCCGCGAACATCAAGAATCAGGAGCGCATGATTCAGCTGGCCGGCTCTCCCGATCGCGTCGTGCCCGGGCACGACGCTCTGCAATTCCGGAAATTTCCCACCAAGGGCCGCGTGGCTCAAATCAAGTGATCGCGTTCACCGGTCCGAACGGTAGCCGGCTGCCGTGCACCCAGTACGGGGTTTCGTTCTTATCTGAGCCGCTGGCCGAAGAGGTCGAGCTTGCCGGTTACATGAAGCTCGGCCTGTGGGTCTCGTCGAGCAGCGCCGACATGGACATCTTCGCCGCGCTGCGCGTCCTGGACGAGAACGGCCAGGAGGTCTTCTACAATACGCCGCCTTCGGCACCGTCTCCGATCACGCTCGGGTTCCTCAAAGTGTCGCACCGGAAGCTCGACGAGAAGCGCTCATCTTTTTTCCAACCGTTCCACACGCACAGCAAGGCGGATTATCAGCCGCTCGCGGCAAACGAGAAAGTCTAAGTCGAGGTCGAGCTCTGGAACAACACGGCAGTGGTGAAGAAGGGCCACCGCATCTGGCTGACGATCCAGCCGCATGACGGCTGCTTCGTCTACGCCAAGAGCTACCACGAGTACGATGCCGGTTATCACACGGCGCGCGGAACACGATCCACACCGGCGGCTTCGAGCCCTCGTATCTCCAGATCCCGCTCGTTCCTTCGAAGAACTGAGCCGGCAAACCTCAGGAGGGCTACGCGGATGCCTCCGCGTGGTCTTACGGCGTGACACGCCGGTCAGCGGCGCAGGTCTACGTGCGCAGCACGTGCTCGCGCCTGGCGCGGTGACGGAGGACAGCCGTCGGCTGAAGCCTGTACCAGCCGTGCTTCGCTACGAGCTTCCAGACGCGCTCGCGCAAGTGGTCCCGAATCTCTCGCACGCGCTCGATCGGCAGCTTGCGCGGGTCCGGCAGGTCCCAGGACTCGCGCGGCACGCCGGCAGGCGTGCGCCAGGGGCCCAGGTCGGCGAAGGTGACAATCAACGCGGCGCTCTCCAGCGCGTTGCTGGGGAGTAGCTGGGGTCGCGAGGAGACGTCCAAGCCCACCTCATTCATGACCTGCACGATTTCCGGAACGACCCAGAGCAGCGGGCACGCGCCTCCGGACACTCCGCGCACCAGCGAGGGCAGGGTGAATGCGTTGAAGAACGCGGCCGCCATCTTGGAGCGGGCTGCGTCGTAGACGCTTGCGAAGACGACAGTTTTCATCATTGGCCCCGCCTGGTCGACCCCCTGGCGTAATGATGGCGACTCGACTTCGCAACGTGGGCTTACCCTCCGCCCCGCGCCGTTTGAACCAGGTGCTCCGCCCAACCCTTCCAGGCGGCGGACAGCCGTGGAATCGCAAGCAACCGCGCCACCTCATGGCGATCGCGGGTGTAGATACGAAAGACATCGCGGATGGTGAGGCCGTGGTCAGGCCTCTCGACGACCCGGATCTCGTCTCCGGCGCCCACATCGCCCTCGACGACGATTCGCAGGTAGCTCCCGGGTCGCAATGCCTTGCTGAAGCGGCGCGGGAACGTTTCGTCGTTCATCCGGACTCCAAGCCGCCAACAGGGGACCCGCGGCTCGGAAACCTCGAAAACGGCGGTCCCGATCTTCCAGCGCTCGCCGACGAACGCGTCGTTTACCCCGATCCCTTCGGTGGTGAGGTTCTCGCCGAACTCGCCGTATGTGAGCGGACGGCCGATCTCCTCTTCCCACCACCGTGCGTCCTCGACCGCGTACGCGTAGACCGCCTTGTCGGGTCCGCCGTGCGCCTTTCGGTCCGCCTGGCGGTCTCCCTCCAGATTGATGCCTCGAGCCGCGATCCGCCCGGATGCCGGGTATTTCCAGATCGCGCTCTCCGCGGGGAGGCCGCGATATTCGAACTTGCGCGCACCACCGACATTGACCGAGAGGACTTTTCCGGTCTCAGTCGCCATCGGTGTAAGGCCCTTTCACCTCGCCCCAGCCCCAGCGTGGCATCGGCGCATCCTCGCCGGACGCCGCTCCAGGGCGGGAATTGATCACCGCCAGTCGCGTTCCCCATTCCAGATAGGAGACGAGCGCCGAGCGAAACTCCGGGTCAGCGGGCACGCCGGTTTCGTCGGCGCACTCGAGCAGAAGCTGCATCCACCGCTTCCTCTGTGGCTCGGTCAACGCCCGGCCCGCGTGCCGCCGGATCATGTGCGGATGGCCGCCGAGCCCCTCGCTGTAAGTCTTGGGGCCGCCCAGCACTTCCGCGACGAACGCAGCGACGTGCTTCGCGTGCTCGGGAGTGATCTCAGCGAAGACCGGCGCGAGGAGCGGATCGCGCGGGACCCGGGAGTAGAACACGTCGAAGAGCTTCTCGATGCTGGGCATTCCGCCCATCCACTCGAACAGCGTGGGCACGCGCCTCGTTTCGCTCATGCCGCGGACTCTAACAAGTGTCGATTTGGCACGCTCTCGTTCGTCTATGGGGTGAGAACCTCAGCCGGGGGCGGTCTTGACCCATTCCGACGTGCCGACCGATTCAGACGAAGGGCTCGCGCAGCGAATGCGAAGCGGTGACGCGGTTGCCTTCGCCGCGCTTGCAACGCGTTACTGGAGCGCCGTCCACCGCATCGCCCGAAACATGTTGCCCGACCCGTCAAAGGCAGGCGAGGTGGCGGAGGAAACGTTCCTGCGGGCGTTGCGCTCTTCGCAGTGGTTTCCTCGCGATACGCCGTTCAGGGTCTCGCTCTATCGGCTCGCGATCATCCACTCGCTCATCCAGCGTCAGCCTGGCCTGGCTTTACCCGCAGGATCGCCAGAGCTGGCCGAGCGGCGGGATCTCGTGGAGCAGATTCGACAGGCGCTGGAGGAAGTCGAGGACCTGGATCGGGCCGCGTTCGTGCCGCGCGAGATCGAGCAGGTCAAGGTCGAAGAAGCGGCAGAAATCCTGCGCACGTCGCCGAAGAAGATCCGCGAAAGCGTACATCGGGTTTATCTAATGTTGACCAGCTCGCTCGAGCTCGCCCAGCACAGCCCCGGCTGGCTGAAGGAGAAGGGCCTCTAACGCCGGGACCGCGGCGCAGAGTAATGACGTGAAGCCGACTCGCCCGGAAGGCCTGCCATGCCTTCCACGGTCAGATCGTCGGGATAGCAAAAGGCCCAATCCTCGCCGGGCTCGTAAGATCTAATGGTGGGATGCTGCGTCTGGTGGAAGTGTTTCGTCGCATGCTTGTTCTGGGACTCGTCGCAGCAGCCGACGTGGCCGCATGACATGCAAAGCCGCAGATGCGTCCATTCGGCACGCATCTCGAGGCATTCCTTGCAGCCGTGGCCGCTCGGCTGCACGGGCTTGCGGCCCGGGTCTTCGAGCTTTTCCAGGTGAGCGCACAGTTCGTCCATGGCTGTACCTTAACCGTCTTCTTGGTCGTGCGCGTGGCCGATGGCTGTTAGAATCCTCGCTGACCAGAGGAGGCAACGACTGATGAGAATCTGCTGGCGTCCGCTCGAGAGAGCGTTACTCGGTGTTTTGACCGTGATGGGATTTGCCTGCGCACATGCGCCGGCGTCGAGCGCCGCGCAAGGCGCTCGGGGCGCCGCGCAAGGCGCTCAGGCCGAAAAGGTTTTCGTCACTGGGTCACACATTCCGCGGCGCGTCGATTTGACTTCCAGCGTGCCGCAGACCATCTCGCCGGTCCGGATCTATAGCCGCGAGCAGATCGACGGAACTGGCCGACAGTATGATCTGCGCGCGGCGCTCCGCGAGCTAGACCCGTCTTTCTAAGCGACCTCACCGTCCGCAGCGCTGCACGGCGCGGTGCAGCCGCTGCGGATCGTCCTCGCGGGCCGCTTGGGCGCGAACGAGCATGCATCCTCCGTGGTTGCTCAACGCCTCTGCCGCTGCGCGCCGCACGTGACCGTCCTTCGCGCCTTCCAGGACCGGCTGGAGCGCAGGCGCGACCTGGTCTGCAGGCAATACTCGCGCAGCGCCGCGTACAGCGGAGAGCCGCACGGCCAGGGGCGTCTGCTCGGAGCGAGCGAGGCGCAGCATCACGTCTGCCGCGGTCGACGATCCGATCGCTGCCAGGCCGTCGAAGGCCTTGGCCCGGCGCGTGGGCAGCGCTCCATCGTCTTGCGCAATCCCTTCCAGGATGGCCGCGCCTCGCGAGCCGAGCGCGCGCCAATGGGCCGAGCGGATGGGCGTGTCGATGGAACCCAGGTAGGTCTCGATCCGTTCGCGGATCTGCTCGTCGCTGAGCTGCAGCTTGGTCTGGGAAGAAGTGGACGAGGACTCCGGCCCCCGCTGGCGGTCAGCCGCCTGAGCCGGGGCGCAGAGCAGGAAGAGGAGCAGGATCGGTGTCTTGCTTGTCTCCTCACCGGACGAGAGGGTTCGCGCGGACTGCCTGGCCCTGGTCCGGCGTCAAGGTGCCCTGCGAGGCCGCGCCCAAGATCCAGAACATCAAGTTGTCCCCGCCGCCACAGGTCGAGCTGGCGGTGCACCACGCGGTGCTCATGGTCGTCGGAGAAGACGCTTTCGGGTTGCTCGCGGCGCAGTTCGCCTGGTCTGCCGTCGGGGCGCACTTGGTGCATTCGCAGGTCGGCGTGTCGGCGATCGGATCGAAGCCGTCGCCGGTCTGCTCAGTGGTGTGATAGAGGCCCATCCAGTGGCCGCCTTCGTGCGCCGCGATGTACGCCACTTCGTCGGCGCCGCAGTGGCGATAGTCGGTCGTCGAGCCGCAGCCGCTGGTGCTGAGATCCGCCGATGAAACCGCCGCGCCGCTGTTGATGGTGCCTCCCACGGTCGAGGGCCCGGGAATGGTCCCGTCCACACCGACCACGGTCGCGCCGTTCTGATGGTTCGCGACCAGATCGTTCACCAGGAAGAGGTTGAGCTGCTTCCCGGCCCCGGAGAGCGTGAACATCTGGTCCAGATCGCTGCAGGGAGAGGTGTCGTCGACGCCGAGCCCGGAACCGTACTTCGTGCGCGCCCAGCTCGGCACGTCGAAGGCTGTCACGCTTCCCAGGCAGAGGCCGGCGCCGGCGTAGATCTGCCCGAGGGTCTGGACCATGCGCGCCAGGGCAGGATCGCTGACCGCCGTGGCCGCAGTTGCCGATCCGCCGACCAGGTACAGCGCCACCGCGATGGTGCCGGTCGAAGCGGCGACGCCCGATTTGGTGAGAACCTGGATGTCGTACTGGCCGGTGCTGCTGCCACCGGAGCAGCCGGACGTATTGAGACACTCGTAGGCGAAATCATTGACGACGAACTGCCACGTGCCCGCCGCCAGACCTCCCTGCCTCGCCACCTGGTGCAGAAGGGGCGAGGTATTGGGCAGCGTCATGACGCCGGTGGAGACGGAGTCGCTTCCATAATAGACGGTCTGGCCGCTCGGGTCCGCGGGTGGGCTTGCACTATCGTCGTAGAGGATGGTCCCACCGGGATCCTTCAACCCTGTGGCCACCACCGTGTTCCCGATCGTCATGCCCTTGTAATCGATCGAATCGGTGGTCGCTGCTGCGGACTGTGAGAAGATCGTGATGCTGCCCGTGCCGGCCGGCACATTGAACGTGACCACGTCGCCCACGGTGTGCGTGCCGAATTTCTGGGTGGAGACCGAGGACGACTCGACCGCGCGCACGCAGGAGGCCGGCGCCCGGGACGGGCCCGTCAAGCCACCATTGACGATCGTCGGCGGAACGCAGGACGAGGCGCTCTGGGCACCGCCGTTGCCGGACGACGCACAGCCGGCGAGCATCGCTATGGCGACCGCGAAGCAAGGGAGTCGCACGGTACCTCCGACCCGAGGTGCGCCATGAATATGGTACGGCCGCGTTTCAGCGGCGTGCCTGCCATGTTTCGATTTGTGACGGGGCGTACCAAGGGCCTGCTTGGGTGGCGGGAACGCCGGATCCGACCACGCATGGCTTGGGCCCCGGCGGGGTACAACGGCGCAATGGCTACCTCGGAACCGACTCGCCCCGCCTCGCAAGTCACGCTCAAGACCGTCTTCACCGTCTGCTTCGGCGTGCTGGCCGTCACAGGCCTGGTGTTCTTCCTCCTCAGGACCCAGGTCTCCGTCACCCTCTCGCTCGGAGCGGGCATGGTGGCCGTGGCCATGAACCACGCGGTTGAAGCGCTGACCCGGCGAGGGCTGCCGCGCAAGCTCGCCGTGCCCGTGGTGGTATTCACGCTGCTCGCGCTGAGCGCCGGCTTGAGCGTCGTGCTCATTCCGCCCGTAGCGAGCCAGGCCAAAGCATTGTTCGCCGCGGCGCCCGCTCTTTGGCAGAAACTCCAGCAGACGCGGCTTTTCCTTGCGCTGGACGCGCGTTTCGATCTGACCGAGCAGCTTCGCCAGGCGGTGCCGGCGGCGGCGGGCGCCGTAGCCCCTGTGCTCACTGCCATCGGCGGCGTGCTCAGCGCGGTCGCGGGCCTCGTGACCCTGCTGCTGCTAGCCATCTTCATGCTGCTCTTCGGCCGCGACCTTGTCCTCTCGATGCTCGCCCAGGCGTCGCCGCCGAACCGGAAGCGTTACGAGCGGGTCGTGGAGAAGGTCTACGGATCAGTCGGCGGCTATGTCGGTGGGCTCATTGGCATCTGCGTGATCAACGCGACGCTCACCACGATCTTCCTGGCCATCACCGGCATGCCGTTCTTCCTTCCGCTGGGAATCCTCAGCGGGGTGTCCAGCGCCGTCCCCTATGTCGGTCCGCTTGTGACAGGCGGCTCCATCACCCTGCTCGCGCTCATCACCGGCGGACCGCTGAAGGCGCTGGTCACCGGCATCTATTTCATCCTCTACGGGCAGTTGGAAGGCAGCGTCCTCAGCCCGCTGATCTTCCGCCACACGGTGCACATCAATCCTCTCATCACGACGCTGGCCATTCTCTTCATGGCGGAGTTCATGGGACTCCCCGGGGCCATCGTCGCGGTCCCGGCCGCGGCGACGGCGCAGATCATGATTCGGGAGATCCTCTCGCTGCGCAAGGAGCAGGACGAGGGCCTGCGCCGCGAGCTTGCGTGACCGCCTCCAATTGAACGAGTCAGCGCGCCTGGCACAGGCAGCCGGCAGGGGCGCGGTCGCGTGAGCGGTGGCAGCGCTGCTCTGCCGCGGTGCAGCGATCGGCGAGTTCCGGGTCATCGCGGTGCCGGCCGGCGATGAGGCAGATGCGCTGCGAGAGGTCGCAGATCTGCTCGATCAACTCGCAGACCCGGTGACACTCCGGCGTCGCCTGGCCGGCGGTGAGCGCGAGAAGCTCCTGCTGCAGCGCAGCGGAGCGCTTCTCGGAGGCGCGAGCATCTTCGCGCTCCTCGGAGTCAGGTGGCTCTACCGCGCGCGGCGCCAGCCGAGAGTGTGAGCATGCTGCCATCCCCAGCAGTCCCGCTGCGATGCAAGCGAGCTTCATCGCGCACCTCCCCCTTCCAGCGCTGCTTCGAGCAGCGCTTCGGCGATGACCTGCGCCGCCTCGTAGTCGCGCGCCGCCTCCGTGTCGCGGCCCAGCCCCTGGTTTGCGCGGCCATGCAGGGTGCGGAGCGAGACGGTGAAAACGTTGCGCTCCTCGCCGAGCGCGAGACCCGCATCGGCGAGACGCAACGCCTGCGACGATTTCCCCTCCGCGAGCGCCAGTCCGGCCAGCCGCGCATACACGTCCTGGAGCAGGGCGCGCCGATCTTGCGCGGCCAGGCCCGCGGGCACGGGCCGGGAGACGAGTTCCTGGAGCACCTGCGCCGCACGCCCGGAATCGCGGCTGCGCAGAAGCGCATCCGCCTGCGCGTTCGCTTCGCGCGCGTCATCGATGAATTGCGCGGCCGCGCTGCCGCAACCCGCAACGGAACCGGCGAAAAGCAGCAGCAGGGCGATCCTCATCGCCCGCCTCCGTAGGCGCGCCCCAGCGACGCGTATACTTGCTTGCGGTATGCGGCCATCTCGGCATCGAGCTGCGCCAGCGCTGCCGGCGGCGCCGGCCGCGCCGCCGCGAGCTGCGCGCGCAGGAGCTGAACTCCAGGCGCGGGAAGTTGCGCCGGCCCCCGCGGGCGCAAGACGAACCACATGAAAGCCGCCGCGACTGCCGCCAGTGCAGCGGCGGCCGCTCGCGCCCGGATGGGCCAGGCGCGCTTCGGCCAGGCGCGCTCCAGCACCGCGCGCGCTCGCAGTTCGCCAAGACCGGCAAGCCGCGACCCCCGCACGAGCATCGCGGCTCCCAGCGCGTCGTCCACCGGCGCCAGGTCGCGCCCAGGCTCGACCGGCTCTTCCAGAACGCGTGCGAGCAACTCCGCCTCGCGCAGCTCAGCCTCGGTGGGCAGCCTCTCCTCGCCGGTCATGGCTCCTCCAACTTCTCGCCGTGTCGCACCACCCACGCCGCGCGGAACGCCCGCAGCGCGCGGAGCAGCAGCACGTCGAAGTTCCCGATGGTCACTTCCAAGCCGCCGCTCGATCTCGATCCCCGCGCCACTCTCGCTCTCGCGGAGCGGGGCGATCAGCGACTGGTAGCTCGCCAACGCCCTGCCGGTGCGGGCGCGTTCGCGGTGGAGATCCGTCGCTTTGTTCACCGCGATCCTCGCCAGCCATCCGAAGATGCTTCCACCCTGGGGGCGGTAGTCGCCGAGCTTCTCGAGGGCGGCCCGAAACGTCTCCGCCAGCGCTTCCTCCGCGGCGACGGCGTTCCCCAGCCGCGGCAGCAGCACCTCCGCGTAGAGTGGCGGCGCAAACGCCGTGTACAGTTCGACGAACGCGCGCCGATTCCCGCGCTGCGCCTCCTCCACGCATTGCAGCTCCCAGCCCAGCCTGTCGTTCGAACTGCTGGTCGCCACGCGCACCTCATCCAACGCGCGAGCCGGCCCGCCGCTTACGCCGGCTTCCAGCGCCGTCGTGCAGTGTAAGGCCGGCCCGGGCCCTTGCGTTGATCGAGAACGGAGGGAACCCATGACGTCGCGAATCGCACCCGCTCTGCTCCTCTTGCTCGAGGCCGGCTGTGCCCATGCCCTCTTGCGCTCTGAACTGCGTGCGCCCGATCTCGCCGCCCCTCCGGCGCTGGCCGACGATCACTTCAAGCGCGATCGCGCCGGTGGAGTGAGCGAAGAGGGCCTGCGCGCCATCCTCGACGCACCGGTCTACCTCGATGAGACGCAGCGCCTGGGCGTCTTGCCGGTCGCCGAATCCTACCGGCCGGAGCGCGGTGTGCCGCTGCTCGCGGTGCCCGCGGAGCTGACGCGCTCGCTCGAGGCCGCCGGCCTCTTCCAGGCGACCAGCGAGGTCTCCACCGACTGGCCGATCGACGGCGACATTCCCGGCCTGCGCGAATTGGCCGCGCGCTACCGCTCGGGATACCTGCTGCTCTACCGGCAGCGATTCGTCGACGATGGTTACGTGAATGCCTGGGCCTGGCTCTATCCGACCATCGTGGGCGCCCTGGTTGCGCCTTCGCGCACGGTGGAGACGGCGGGCGTACTCGAGGCCACGCTCTTCGACGTGCGCACGGGCACCATCCTCTTCACCGTCTATGAGCGCGTGCACGCCGTCGCCGACGAGACGCCCTGGGCCGAGGACCGCAAGCTGCGCGCGATGAAGTTGCGCCTCTTGGACCAGGCCGCCGGAAAGCTCGGGGAGCAGTTGGTGTCGAAGGTACGCCGTCTGGCCGCGCTGCGGCCTGCAAAGGATCAAAAACCCGTCGCAGCGGAGCCTCAGTCGGACTCGTCGTCATCCTCGTCGAGCGAGCGCAAGAATCCGAGCGCCGCCGACCAGGCCCATGGGGAATTGACGATCCCCAGGTGGGCAGTCCCGAGGATTGCGTCGAACTGGCCCTGTCGCGTCAGCTCGATGGTGGTCGCTCCCTCCAGCCGGGCGCTGCGCGAGAAGTCGTGGGGCTTGCCGTCGCGGTCCTCCGCCGGCACCGCCGCGAATACCCCGTCCTGCGCCGAGATGTAGACGAAATCCACGTCGGTATTGAGGAGCACCAGATAGCGTGTAGGGCCGCGCGTCTCGGGGCCCCGGTTGAGCGCCTGCAGCAGCGGCGTGTGGTCCGACCCGTACTCGCGGCAGATGGCGCTGTCGGGGGTGAACCCGCCCAGCGACGGGAGCTGGAAATAGTTCAGCGGCGAGGGAGAGCAACTGATGATGCCGTGGTTCGGGCCGTCGATGGCCACCAGTGTCCTCACCAGGTGGAAGGCGTGGTCCTGGCGCATCCACTCGCGCGTCAGCGTGACGCCGAGGCTGTGGGCGACGATGTCCACCCGCTTGGCGCCCGTGTAGGCGAGCACCGCGCGGACGAAGGCGCGCAGGTCGGGCACGTTGGCCACTGTACTGTGATCATGCCCCGATCGATTGGTCGGGTTCGTCACCAGGTCGCACTGATCTCCCTGGTAGCCGAGGCCCCACAGCTCCCGCGGGCTATAACCGGCGTCGAGGAAGAACTGCGCCAGGTTGTGGATGTAGCCGAACGGATTGCAGGTGGTGGGAAACGGCGTGTCGTTGTTCCCGTGCAGGAAGATCACCGGCAGGTGGTCCACGCGCCCCTGGCTGCTGCCGAAGCCGATGACCGGCACGCCCAACGACGCGTCGATGATGCGCGGGAAGTCGGCAGGAAAGTTGGTTCCGACCAGGCCGTTCGGGTGCGGGTCCGTCGCGCGGGCGGCTCCGCCGAAGCCGAGGACGAAGATCGCTGCGCTGGTCGCCAGACTCATCGATCGCATTGAGGGCTCCTCCGTTTTCGCGCTCCACTTATCACGCAATCGGGGTCAGCCGTGCGCCGCGCAAGGCCGCTCGTCGGCGGGCAAGGGCCGCTGGTCGGATCGCCGGCGATTCGCTTCCGCCCGCCCACTACCGTTGAAGGGCATGAGACGGTCGCCGACCGACCGTTCAGGAGGCTCGACGATGCGCATCCCCCTATTGCTCGCTTTCTCAGCGGCCACCGCCATCGGCACGCTCTCGCAGCCGGCCCTGGCGGACACCTTCTCCGCCTGTGGGGACAGCTACCATTGGGACAGTTACGAACGCGGTATCCGGTCGGCATTCAGCAACAACGCCGATCTGCGGCCCAGCCTGAACGACGAAGGATGTTATCAGGCTGGACTCCGCCAAGGCCCGCTGGCAATAGCTGCCAGGGAGCTTGGCTGTGACGACGACTTCTCGACCGGCCACGCGGACGGACTCATTCAGGCCCAACGCCATTCAGGCGGGAACTGCTACGACCTGGGTTACGACGCCGGCCGCGCCGACCTGGATATCGGCGCAAGAGAGGCGGATGTTCACCTGGTAGGTGACGCCTGCGTGCGGGCCTATCAGAAGGGCCGCGCAGACTATCTCGGTGGCACGAGCAGTGAATCCACTGACTTCAACGCTCCGCGAGCGCTCTATTGCTACAACCTGGGCTTGTATGAATCCCCGTTCTTTCCTCAATAGGGTCAGCCTGCCGTCTTCGACCTTGTCGATGACTTCTGCCCACCCTCCTTTTCCTGCTCCATGCGGTCGACCGCGATATAGGTAACCGTGTCCCAGGCGTTGTGGATCCCGACGAAGAGAAGGAGCAGGGTCATCGCCGCGATGGCAAAGAGAGCCGCGGTGACGTGCAGCGCGATCGCGAGGGAGGCAAAGAGCAACATCCCGTAGGCAATGATCGGGAGCGCTATGTGCCAGATCCAATCCTCGAGCACCGGTTGGTAGCCGGTTTGCCGTCGCGCCCGTCTGGCTACGATTACGACATATCCCACTCCCGCCGCGCCACAGGCATCCAGGACGAGGGCGGCGCTCGACACCTCGTGCCAGGGGGCGCTCAACACCGCGGCCACCAGCAACGCGGCGCAGAAATGCACGATGGTCGGCGTCCCGAAGGCATCGATTTCGCGAAGCGTGCTTCGTTTCCGCGACTCGGCCACCAAGGCGATCACGACGAACTGGAGTCCCGTCAGTGCCGCCCCGGAGCTGCCCACGATGACGAAGAAGCTTTCCCAGGCGGCCAGTGGTGAAGCCATGGCGTCCTGCACGAAATCCTCCCTCGAGATGAAGCAACCATCTATGGACGGAGGCGTCAAGCAGAGGTGGCGGCGGAGTGCTATTTGAGGGCTGACGGCAAGGAGGCTCGATGCACAGGGTCTCGTCTGGTGGAGATTCTCTAGCGGCTAGCTGGGCGTGGTAGCGTTACGCCCCTCCGCGGTTCCTGGGAAGAGGTGCCACCATGGCCGAGCTGAAGTTGGACGCGATCCTTCCTCTACCGATGCAGCAGCAACAAGCCGGAACAGCGGCGCAGGAACGGCTCCACCGCAAGCAGCGCCTGGCAGCGACTTTCCGCCTTTTCGCCCGCTACGGTTTCGACGAGGGGGTCGCCGGCCACGTCACCGCGCGCGACCCGGAGCGCCTCGACCACTTCTGGGTCAATCCCTTCGGAATGTACTTCGGGCATATCCGCGCCTCGGACCTGATCCTCGTCAATCACCAGGGCGAGGTCGTGGAGGGAGACCGTCCGGTCAATAGCGCCGCCTTCGCAATCCATTCGCAGATCCACGCCGCCCGCCCCGACGCCATCGCCGCCGCGCACTCGCACTCGATGTTTGGAAAGGCGTTCTCCAGTCTGGGGCGGCTGCTCGATCCGCTGACGCAGGACTCCTGCGCCTTCTACGAGGACCACGCTCTCTTCGACGATTATACGGGCGTCGTGCTCGAGCTCTCGGAGGGCCGCCGCATCGCCGCGACCATCGGCGAGAAGAAGGCCATCATCCTGCGCAACCATGGCCTGCTCACCGTGGGGCAATCCGTTGAAGAGGCCGCGTATTGGTTCATCGCGCTGGAGCGAAGCTGCCAGGCGCAGCTTCTGGCGGAGGCCGCGGGCAAGCCGGTCAAGATCGATCGCGAGGCGGCAATCCTCACGCGCTCGCAGGTGGGCTCTCACACCGCCGGCCTCTTCCAGTTCCAGCCGCTCTACGAAAAGATCGTCCGTGAAGAGCCGGATCTATTGGATTGACATGGACCTGAGCTTCAGCCCCGAAGAAAAGACCTTCCGGCACGAGGTGCGCGCGTTCGTGCGCGCCAACCTTCCCGAGGGGACCCGCGACAAGATCTTGAACGGCCGCCCGCTCACGCGCGACGAGTTCATGCGCTGGCACCGCATCCTCGCCGAGCACGGCTGGGGCGCGCCCACCTGGCCCAAGGAGCACGGCGGCACCGGCTGGGACCCGGTGCGCGAGTTCATCTTCGAGGACGAGTGCGCCGCCTGGGGCGCGCCGCGGCTCTTGCCCTTCGGGCTGCGGATGGTGGGCCCGGTGATCATGACGTTCGGCAACGCCGCCCAGCAGCGGCGCTTCCTGCCGCGCATCGCTTCGGCGCAGGACTTCTGGTGCCAGGGCTACTCGGAGCCGGGCTCGGGCTCGGACCTCGCCTCGCTCAAGACCAAAGCCGAGCGCCGCGGGGACCACTACCTCGTCAATGGCCAGAAGACCTGGATCACGCTGGCGCACTACGCCGATTGGATCTTTTGCCTGGTGCGCACCGACTCCGCGGCCCGCGCGCAGTCGGGCATCTCCTTCCTGCTCATCGACATGAAGTCGCCGGGCATCACCGTGCGGCCCATCATCACCATGGACGGCGGGCACGAGGTGAACGAGGTGTGGTTCGAGGACGTGAAAGTGCCGGTCGAGAACCTGGTCGGCGAGGAGAACAAGGGCTGGACGTACGCCAAGTTCCTCCTCGGTCACGAGCGCACCAACATCGCCGGCGTCGGGGCCTCCAAGCGCGAGCTGCAGCGGCTCAAGCAGATCGCCGCCCAGGAGCGCAAGCACGGCAGGCCGCTGCTCGAGGATCCCGCGTTCGCCGCGCGCATCGCCCAGGTGGAGATCGAGCTGATGGCGCTGGAGGTCACCATCCTGCGCGTCCTCTCCGCAGAGGCGGCGCACAAGGCGCCGGGCCCCGAGGCGTCGCTGCTCAAGATCAAGGGGACCGAGATCCAGCAGGCCCTCTCCGAGCTGATGATGCAGGCGACGGGTCCTCAGGCGCTGTCGTTCGAGCGCGACTCGCTCACCGCCACGTACTGCAACTTCCGCAAGACCTCGATCTACGGCGGCACCAACGAGATCCAGAAGAACATCATCTCGCAGTGGCTCCTCCGCTAAATGGACTTCAACCTCACCAAAGAGCAGGAGCAGCTCAGCGACACCATCCAGCGCTTCGTCGCCAAGGAGTATGCGGTGGAGCGGCGCAAGGCGATCCTCGCGTCGAAGGAGGGCTTCAGCCGCGAGGTCTGGGCCAAGCTCGGCGAGCTTGGGCTGCTCGCGCTGCAAGTGCCGGAGGAGCACGGCGGCATGAGCGCGGGCGCGGTCGAGGTGCTCTTGGCGATGAACGCGATCGGCAAGGGTCTCCTGCTCGAGCCTTTCCTCCCCTCCGCAATTCTGGGCACGGCGCTCGTGCGCGAATTGGGCTCTGCCGAGCAGCAGCGAGCGATCCTGCCCAAGCTGGCCGCGGGCGAGCTCATCGTCGTGCCCGCGCACGGCGAGGCGGGAGCGCGCTACGACCTGGAGCGCGTGGCGACCAAGGCGACCGCGTCCGCTGACGGCTTCGTGCTCGAGGGGACGAAGACGGTCGTCCTCCACGCGCCCGCCGCCGATCTGCTCATCGTCTCCGCGCGCACTTCGGGCAAGGTCGACGACGAGGCGGGCATCTCGCTCTTCGTCGTGCCGCGCGACGCGTCCCGCCTCTCGCTGCGGGCATATCCAACGATGGACGGCCAGCGCGCCGCCGACGTGACGCTCCACCAGGTTCGCGTGCCGCGCTCGAGCCTCTTGGGCCCTTTGGGCGGCGCCTTCGCGACGCTCTCCGCGGTCTTCGATCTGGGCCTCGCCGCGCTCTGCGCGGAGGCGGTGGGCGCGCTGCTGGCCAGCCTCGACGCCACCGTCGAGTACACCAAGACGCGCAAGCAGTTTGGCCAGCCCATCGGCAAGTTCCAGGCGCTGCAGCATCGGATGGTCGACATGTTCATCCACGTCGAGCAGGCCAGGTCGATGAGCTTTCTGGCGGCGATGCGCTGCACCGATCCCGACGCCGCTGTGCGCAGGGGCGCGGTCTCGGCGGCCAAGGTGCTCGTCGGCCAGGCGTGCCGCTACGTCGGCCAGCAGAGCATCCAACTCCACGGCGGGATGGGAATGACCGACGAGCTCTTGATCAGCCACCACTTCCGGAGACTCGCCGCCATCGAGTTGTCGCTCGGCGACACCGAGCACCACCTCGAGCAGTTCGTCCGCGGCGCGGCCCTCCGGTCGGACCGCTGAGGCATTCGATGGAGAAGAGAGCGAACATGAGTCAGGCGAGCTACGCGAGGGACGGCGCGGTCGCCGTCATCACCCTGAGCAATCCGCCCATCAACGGCCTCGGGTACGAGTTGCGCAGCGGCATGCTCGCTGGACTCGACCGCGCCGCGGCGGACGAGGAGGTCAAGGCGGTGGTGCTCATCGGCGCGGGCAAGGCCTTCTCCGGCGGCGCCGACATCCGCGAGTTCAACACGCCCCAGCTCACCGCCGAGCCGATGCTGATGACGGTCATCGCCGCCATCGAGCAAGGGCAGAAGCCGGTCATCGCCGCCATCCACGGCGTAGCGATGGGCGGGGGCCTGGAGCTGGCGCTGGGCTGCCACTTCCGCGTCGCCTCGCCCGGCGCGCAGATCGCGCTGCCGGAGGTGAAGCTGGGTCTCTTGCCCGGAGCGGGCGGCACGCAGCGGCTGCCGCGGCTCGTCGGCGTCGAAACGGCGCTCAACCTGATCGTCTCGGGCGCGTCGGTGCCCTCGGAGCAGTTTCGTGGCACCGCGCTCTTCGACGAGATCATCGAAGGCGATCTGCTGCGCGGCGCGGTTGCGTTCGCAAATAAAATCGTCGCGGAGAAGCGGCCGCTCGCGCTGGTGCGCGCCCTTCCCAATACCCATCCCAACGCGGAGGGCTTCTTGCAGTTCGCGCGCAATGCCGTCGCCGCGGCGTCCAAGGGTCTTCCGGCGCCGGTGAAAGCGCTCGAGGCCGTGGCAGCCGGCGTCGGCAAGACGTTCGGGCGCGGGCACCATGGGCGGCGGCATCGCGATGAACTTCGCCAACGCCGGCATTCCCGTCGTGGTGCTGGAGGTGAAGCGGGAGCAGCTCGACAAGGGCCTTTCGACCATCCGCAAGAACTACGAATCGAGCGCCAAGAAGGGCAAGCTCACCGCCGCGCAGGTCGAGGAACGGATGGGCCTCATCCGGCCGACGCTCAGCTACAAAGACCTCGCGCAGGCCGACATCGTCATCGAAGCGGTCTTCGAGGATCTGGCGGTGAAGGAGGCAGTCTTCAAGCAGCTCGACGAGGTGATGAAGCCTGGAGCAATCCTCGCCACCAATACCTCGACGCTCGACGTCGACAAGATCGCGAGCTTCACCCGGCGGCCGCAGGACGTCATCGGCACGCACTTCTTCAGCCCCGCGAACGTGATGAAGCTGCTCGAGATCGTGCGCGGCAAGGCCACCGCCAAGGACGTGCTCGCGAGCGCGATGGCGCTGTCGAAGAAGATCAAGAAGACGGGCGTCGTCTCCGGCGTCTGCGACGGCTTCATCGGCAACCGCATGCTCGACAAGTACGCGCGGCAGGCCCAGTTCCTCCTCGAGGAAGGCGCGCTGCCCGCGCAGGTCGACCGCGCGATGGAAGGCTTCGGGATGGCGATGGGCCCGTTTCGCATGTCGGACCTTGCGGGCGGCGACGTGAGCTGGCTGATCCGCAAGCGCCGCTACGCCGAGCAGCCAGGCCGCAAGCGACAGGTCATCCCGGATCGATTGTGCGAGATGGGGCGCTTTGGACAGAAGACCTCGGCTGGTTGGTATCGATATGAGCCGGGAAAACGCGACGCGATTCCCGATTCGATCGTGGACGAGTTGATCGTCTCCTATTCCCGGGAAGCCGGCGTTCCTCGCCGCAAGATCGGCGACGAGGAGATCGTGCAGCGCTGCGTCTTCGCGCTGGTCAACGAAGGCGCGCTCATCCTCGAGGAGGGGATCGCCCAGCGCGCCTCCGATATCGACCTGGTGTATCTGGCGGGATATGGCCGACCCCGAGTTCTGGAAGCCGGCGCCGCTCTTGAAGCGCCTTGCGGCCGAGGGCAAGACCTTCAACGCAGCTTGAGGAGCAATCCATGACCGACGCAGTCATCGTCTCGACGGCCCGCACCGGTCTGGCGAAGTCGTGGCGCGGGGCCCTGAACATGACCCATGGCGCGACGCTGGGCGGCCACGCCGTGCGCGCCGCCGTCGAGCGCGCGAAGATCGATCCCGGCGAAGTCGAGGACGTCATCATGGGCTGCGCGCTGCCCGAGGGCACCACCGGCGGCAACATCGCCCGCCAGATCGCCCTGCGCGCAGGGCTACCTGTAACCACCGCCGGCACCACCGTGAACCGCTTCTGCTCGTCGGGATTGCAGACCATCGCCATGGCGGCACAGCGGGTCATCGTCGATCGCGTGCCGGTGATGGTGGCCGGTGGCGTCGAATCGATCTCGTGCGTGCAGAATGAGGGCAACCGGCACATGGCGCACGACCCATGGCTGCTCGAGCACAAGCCGGCCATCTACGACAGCATGCTGCAGACGGCAGAGACCGTGGCAGAACGCTACCGCATCTCGCGCGAGAAGCAGGACGAGTACGGCGTGCGCAGCCAGCAGCGCGCCGCCGCCGCGCAGGCCGCAGGCCGGTTCAAGGACGAGATCGTGCCCTTCACCACGGTCATGGGCGTCGCCGACAAGGAGTCGGGCCGGCTTTTCACCAAGGAGGTCACGCTCTCGACCGACGAAGGAATCCGCGCCGATACCACCTACGAGGCGGTCGCCAGGATCAAGCCGGCCTTGCCCGGCGGGGTCATCGCGGCGGGCAACGCCAGCCAGTTCTCCGACGGCGCTTCGGCCTGCGTGGTGATGGACGCGAAGCTCGCCGAGAAGCGCGGTCTCCGGCCGCTCGGCATCTTCCGCGGCTTCGCTGTCGCGGGCTGCGAGCCCGACGAGATGGGCATCGGCCCGGTCTTCGCCGTTCCTCGGCTCCTCGAGCGCGCAGGCATGAAAGTGCAGGACATCGGCCTGTGGGAGCTGAACGAAGCCTTCGCGGTGCAGGTGATCTATTGCCGCGACCGCTTGGGAATCCCGGACGACAAGCTCAACGTGGACGGCGGCGCGATTGCGGTCGGGCATCCGTACGGCACTTCGGGCGCGCGCCTGGTGGGGCACGCGCTCATCGAGGGAAAGCGGCGCGGGGTGAGGCACGTCGTGGTGACGATGTGCATCGGCGGGGGGATGGGGGCGGCGGGGCTGTTCGAGGTGGCGTGAGAAACTAGATGGCCGTGACGCCGCCGTCGACCGCGATGATCTGGCCGGTGATAAACGCCCCCGCATCAGAGGCGAGCAGCGCGGTGACGCCCTTCAAGTCCTCCGGGCCGCCGAAGCGCTTCATCGGGCAGCTCTCTTTGATCAGGTCGCCGGCCGTGGCGAGGATGCCTTTGGTCATCTTGCTGGGGAAGAAGCCGGGCGCGATGGCGTTGACGTTGATGCCGTGCGCGGCCCACTCGGCGGCCAAAGAGCGCGTGAAGTTGACGACGCCGCCCTTGCTCGTGTTGTACGCAATGGTGCTCATGTATCCCGGGTCGCCGCCGATGAGCCCGGCGATGGAAGCGACGTTGACCACCTTGCCGCTCTTGCGCGGCAGCATGGAGTGTTTCCCCACCGCCTGCGAGACGAGGAAGAGCGCGGTGAGGTTCAGGCCGATCACCTTGTTCCACGCCGCCAATGGATGATCGACCATGGGCGCGCCCCAGGTGGTGCCGGCGTTGTTCACCAGGATGTCGATCGGCCCGAGCGCGTCGATGACGCCTTTGACCATCGGCTCGACGTTCGCGGAGTCCGCCAGGTCGGTGGCGACGGTGTGCACCTGCACGCCCATTCCCTTGAGGTGCGCGGCCGCTTCTTCCAGCTCATTGGCCTTGCGCGCCGTGATCGCCACACGCGCGCCCAGCTCACCGAGCGCCTCGGCGATCTGCAGGCCGAGCCCGCGCGAGCCCCCGGTGACGAGGGCGGTGCGGCCGGACAGATCGAATAGTTTTTTTACGCTCATGGTTGTGCTTTAGCATCCACGCCGTGGTTGCACCACGGGCCCCTGGGGGCGCTGCGTGAGCGACGACGCGAGAGCGGATCTGGTTGACGAGGCCGAAGAGCCGCGGACCGAGGAGCAGTTCGACCCCGAGCGGCTGCGCCCGTTCCTCGAAGCTTCGCTGCCCGGCGCGATCGGCCCTTTGTCGCTGCTTCAATTCCGCAAGGGACACTCCAACTTGACCTATCTGGTCAGATTCGGAGACCGTGAGCTGGTGCTCAGGCGCGCCCCCTTCGGCGCGAAGATCAAGAGCGCCCACGACATGCGGCGCGAGTTCACCATCCTCTCGGCCCTCCAAGGCGCTTACGCGAAAGCGCCGCGGCCGGTGGCTTTCTGCGACGACGAGTCGCTCCTCGGCGCGCGCTTCTATCTGATGGAGCGCGTGCACGGCGTGGTGCTGCGGAGCGTGGCGCCGCCCGCGGGAGTCGTCTTCACTCCCGAGCTCTTGCGCGCCACCTCGTCGGCGCTGCTCGACAACCTCGCCGATCTGCACGCCGTGGACGTGGCCGCGACGGGCCTTTCGAGCATCGGCCGCCCGGCAGGCTACGTCGCGCGGCAGGTGTCGGGCTGGACCGAGCGCTATGCGAAAGCGAAGACGGACGAGCTGGACGATATCACCGCCGCCGCCGATTGGCTCGCGCGCAACCCGCCCAAGGAGAGCGGCGCAGCGTTGATCCACAACGATTACAAGTATGACAACGTCATCCTCGATCCCGTGGACCTAACACGCATCGTGGCGGTCCTGGACTGGGAGATGGCCACCGTCGGAGACCCGCTCTCGGACCTGGGCCAGCTGCTCGGCTACTGGTTCGATCCCGACGATCCAGAAGAGCTGCGCGCGCGCCCCTACGGGCCCACGTTCTTGCCCGGCAGCCTTTCGCGGGCGCAACTCGTCGAGCGCTATGCGCGGCGCAGCGGCCGCGATACCTCGTCGATTCTCTTCTATTACGTGCTCGCGCTCTTCAAGATCTCCGTCATCCTCCAGCAGATCTACAAACGCTTCGTCGAGGGGCACACCAAGGACCCGCGCTTCGGCGCGCTCATCCACTCGGTGCGCAACCTCTCCCAGCAGTCGGCGCGGGCGCTGGAGATGGGCCGCATCCACGGGCTCGGAAAGAGGGGACATTGAACGCGCTGGAAGCGCTCGAGAAGCTGAGGCAAGGCAACGCCCGCTTCATCAACAACGTCAGGGGGGCGGAGCCCATCCTCAGCCAGGTGCGGCGGGCGGACCTGGTGCACGGGCAGAACCCGTTCGCGGTCATCCTCGGGTGCTCGGATTCACGCGTGCCGGCGGAGATCATCTTCGATCAGGGGCTGGGCGATCTATTCGTCATCCGCGTGGCCGGCAACGTGGTCGCGCCTTCGCAGGTGGGCAGTGTCGAGTTCGCTGTGGAGAGGTTCGACATCCCGCTGGTGATGGTGCTCGGGCACACCATGTGCGGAGGCGTGGGGGCGACGCTGGACGTGTTGCAGAAGCGGGCCAATGCGGGTTCGAGCGGGATCATGTCGATCGTGGATCGCATCCGCCCAGCCATCGAACCGCTGCTCCAGACCGAGTTGGCCGGCCAGCCGGATGCGCTGATGCGCGCGTCCATCCAGGCCAACGTGCGGGCCTCCGCCAACCAACTCCGCCACGGCTCGGCCATCATCGAGCGGATGGTCTCGGAGCGAGGGCTGGCCGTGGTGGGCGGCGTCTACCAGCTCGCCACCGGCGAGGTGGACTTTTTCGATGGCGTGCCCAGGCTCGCGCACGGCAGCCCGCGGGGAGGATGAGATGAGATCCGCCGAGCGCCTCTGGACGCCGTCCGCCGCCCGCATCGAGCAAGCGGGGATCACGCGCTTTCGCCGCTGGCTCGACGCGGAGCGCGGGCTGCGATTCGACGACTATGAGTCTCTATGGCGCTGGTCCACGACCGAGCTCGAGGCGTTCTGGGCAGCGCTCTGGCAGTTCAGCCCGGTCATCGCGCACAGCCCCTACCAGCGCGTGCTCGACCGCCGCGTGATGCCCGGCGCGCGCTGGTTCTCCGGCGCGACGCTGAACTACGCGGAGCATTTGCTGGCAAGAGCGCAGCACCGCGCGGCGGGAGATGCGCCCGCCATCGTCTTCCAATCCGAGACGCGGCCGCGCACGGAGATCTCCTGGGCCGCGCTTGCGGCGCAGGTCGGCGCGCTCGCGGCTACGCTCAAGCGCCTCGGCGTCGCGCCCGGCGACCGCGTGGTCTCGTACCTGCCCAACATCCCGGAGACGGTCACGGCGCTCCTCGCGGCGACGAGCCTGGGCGCCATCTGGTCGAGCTGCTCGCCGGACATGGGGCCCGTGGGGGTCGTCGATCGCTTCCGACAGATCGATGCAAAAGTGCTCTTCGCGGTGGACGGCTATCGCTACGGCGGCAAGCCCCACGATCGGCGTGAGACCGTGCGCGACCTGGTCGAGAAGCTGCCGTCGCTGCAGGCCGTCATCTTCGTGCCTTACCTCGACGCCGGCGCTTCGCTGGCCGCCCGCGCCGGCGGCGCGCAGGTCCTCTCCTTCGCCGAGGCGACCGCTCGCCCTGCGTCGCTCGAGTTCACGCCGCTGCCCTTCGCGCACCCGCTCTGGATCGTCTATTCCTCGGGCACCACCGGCATGCCCAAGCCCATCGTGCACTCGCACGGCGGCACCGTGCTCGAGGGAAAGAAATCGCACGCGCTGCACCTGGACTTCGGCGAGCGCGACCGCTTCTTCTGGTTCTCGTCCACCAGCTGGATCATGTGGAACTTGTGGGTCTCGTCGCTCGCCACTGGCTGCACCGCTTTGCAGTTCGACGGCAGCCCGCTCCATCCCGACCTGCGCACGCTCTGGCGATTCGCCGAGAGCGAGCGCGCGACGTTCTTCGGCGTGAGCGCGGCCTTCCTCTGCATGTGCGCCAAGGCTGGCCTGCGGCCCCGCGAGGAGCTCGACCTGTCCTCGCTGCGAACGGTGGGCTCGACCGGCTCGCCGCTCCCGGAGGAAGGCTATCGCTGGGTCTACCAGCACGTGCACCCGGATGTGATGCTGGCGTCGATCTCGGGCGGCACCGATCCGGGCGCGGCGTTTCTCACTTCTTGCCCCACGCTGCCCATCTACGCAGGCGAGATGCAGTGCCGCGGGCTCGGCGTCGCGGTGCACGCCTTCGACGACTCGGGCAAGCCTGTGCTCAACGAGGTGGGCGAGCTGGTGGTGACCGAGCCGATGCCGTCGATGCCGATCTATTTCTGGGGCGACGAGGGCGGCAAGCGATACTTCGAGAGCTATTTCGAGACCTGGCCCAACGTCTGGCGCCACGGCGACTGGCTCGAGCTGATTCCGCGGCCCGAGTCGGTCACCTCGGTCATCTACGGCCGCTCCGATTCGACCATCAATCGCCACGGCATCCGGATGGGCACGAGCGAGCTCTATCGCGTCGTCGAGCAATTCCCCGAGGTGGCCGACTCGCTGGTGGTCGATCTGGAATACCTCGGCCGCGATTCCTATCTCGCCCTTTTCCTGGTCCTGCGCGACCAGGGCGGCGCTGCCGGCTCCGGCCCGGAGGCGGCGGGCGCGGCGGCAAGCGGGGCGGCCGCGAGCAAGGCCTGCGAAGTCGACAGCGCCGATGCCGCGCGCGCAACCGGCATTCCCTCTGAATTGCGCGATCGGCTGTTCGATGCGATCCGCGCAAAGCTCTCGGCACGCCACGTTCCCAACGGCGTCTTCGCCATCGCCGAGGTCCCGCGGACCCTCTCGGGCAAGAAGATGGAGGTGCCGGTGAAGAAGATCCTGCTCGGCCACCCGATCGAGAAATCCGTCAATCGCGATTCAATGGCCAATCCAGGATCGATCGATTGGTTCGTCGCCTTTGCCCGCGGGCGCGGGAAGAGCAGCGTCTAAGGCGAATCACTGTGGTATGCGACAGGGACGCCGCTCCCGCGGCCTCCTTCAACGAGGCGAACATGAACCGGATCCAGCTATCGAGATGGGGATTGGTCCTGCTGCTTGCCTGCTCCGCGTCCGCCGCGCGCGCGCAGATCAAGATCGGCTACATCGATCCGCTCTCGGGCCTGATGGCCGCTACCGGCGACCACGGCCTGCGCGAGTTGCAGTTCGCGGTCTCGCGCATCAACGAGCGCGGCGGAATCCTCGGCCAGAAGCTCGAGATCGTCGCCATGGACAACAAGCTCTCGCCGCAAGAGAGCCTGACGCTGCTCAACCGCGCCATCGACGAAGGCATCCGCTACGTCACGCAGGGAAATGGCTCGAGCGTGGCGGCGGCGCTCATCGACGGAGTGAACAAGAACAATGCCCGCAATCCCGACAAGAGCGTGCTCTTCCTCAACTACGCGGCGGTCGATCCCGACTTCACCAACTCCAAGTGCAGCTTCTGGCACTTCCGCTTCGACGCCAACAGCGACATGAAGCTCCAGGCGATCATCAGCTCGATGGCGTCGGACAAGACGATCAAGAAGGTCTACATCATCGGGCAGGATTATTCGTTCGGGCAGCAGGTGTCGAAGACCGCCAAGGAATTGCTCAAGCAGAAGATGCCCGGCGTGGAGCTGGTCGGCGATGAGCTACATCCGCTGGCAAAAGTGAAGGATTTCGCGCCTTACGTCGCCAAGCTCAAGGCCTCGGGCGCGGACAGCATCATCACCGGGAACTGGGGCAGCGATCTGGCGTTGCTCATCCGCGCCGCGAAGGACGCGGGGCTCACCGCGAAGTTCTACACCTTCTACGCCGGCGTCGTGGGCGGCCCCACCGCCATCGGCGAGGCCGGAGTCGATCGCGTGAAGGTCGTCTCTTATTACCAGCCGAACGGCGCGTCCAAAAAGACGATCGAGTACATCGAGGCCTTCAAGAAGAAGTACGGCGACACCGAAGACCCATACACCACCTCGATCCCGCATGCGTTGGAGATGCTCGAGAAGGCGATGACGAGCACCAAGAGCACCGATCCGGCGAAGGTGGCCAAGGCAATGGAGGGAATGAAGTTCGAGGGTTTCTTCGGCCCGGTGGAGATGCGCGCGGACGATCACCAGTTCATCCAGCCGCTCCACATCATGACCTTCGCCAGGCGCGACGGAAAGAAGGTGAAGTTCAACGCCGACGGCACCAAGGACTTCGGCTTTCGCGAGGACGTGAAGCTCGACGGCCCGGCGACGGCGCTACCTACGAGCTGCCAGATGGCGCGGCCCTCGATGTGAAGCCGCGGTTGAATGCGCAGTCGGAGGCGCTGCTCGCCATCGTGCAGCGCCCCCGCAATCCGCCGATGCACGGAAGGTGGCCATGAGCGAGACACCGGTCGAGCTGCTGCTGCGGGCGGCGTCCTTCGCGGCCGAGAAGCACAAGAGCCAGCTACGGAAGAACTCGGGCGCGACGCCCTACATCAACCATCCGCTCGCGGTCGCAGATCTTCTGGCGCGCGAAGGTGGGATCGATGACGCGACGATTCTCATCGCGGCGATCCTCCACGACACCATCGAGGACACCGAGGCAACGCCTGACGAGCTGGAGCGCCTGTTCGGGCCCGGCGTCGCCGGCATCGTGGCGGAAGTCACGGACGACAAGTCGCTTGCGAAAGCAGAGCGCAAGCGACGACAGATTGAACACGCTCCGCTCTTGTCGCGCGGAGCAAAACTGGTGAAGCTCGCCGACAAGATTTGCAACGTGAGAGATGTCGCCGAGGACCCGCCGGAGGATTGGCCGCTCAAGCGGAGGCAGGAGTACTTCGACTGGGCCAAGGCGGTCGTGGACGGCCTGCGCGGGGCCAGCGCACCGCTCGAAGCCAGGTTCGATCAGCTGTACGCCGCGCGCCCGAAGTAAACGCGCCAAGCCTGCTAGGGTTAGCCCTTGATCGCGCGCGCCGACGTCCACAGCGCATTGACGTTCATGCGCAGCGGATGCAGCTTCAACATCTGGTTGTAGAGCTCGCGCGCCGTCCTGGCCGTCTCGGCGATCCCGTCGAAGTCGCGAATGTACTGCCGAGTCTCCTCGATGATTCGCGGACTGTCTTCGTTCCCGGGCCGCTTGTGTCCCGCAATCACGGCGCGCGGCTTCAGCGACTCGATCTTATCGAGCGCGGCGATCCATTCGCGTCGCTTCTGCGGGTTGGACTCGGCGAGTAATTGATGAACGCCGTTGTACGCGGCGTCTCCGGCGACGACCAATCCGATGGCCGGCACATGCAGGACGGTCGTGTCGCGCGTGTCGGTGTGCCCGACTTCGACCACGACCAGATCCTGTCCTTCGAGCTTGATGACATTGCCGGCGAGCTCCTGGGCAATCACCAGCCGCTCGGGAATCTGCCCCGGAAGCCGCGCCTGCCACCACGACTTCAATGCCTCGGGCGACTGCTCCTTCATCATGTTCACGACACCCGGCGAGGCGACTGCTCGCGCGCCGGGGAACCGTTCGAGTAGCGCTCCGATCCCGAACCAGTGATCGCCGTGGCCGTGCGTCACATAGATCGTCGTCAGGTTCTTTCCACTGCCCTTGATCCAATCGGCCAGGACGTCGTTCTGGTCGACAGTCATGAAGGTGTCGACGAGAACCGCGTCCCGCTTGCCGTAGATGAGCGTGGAGGAGATTGGCGAAAAGAACCGTCGCTTTTCACCGGGAGGCGGGTCGGGCGTGACCGTGGGAATTCCGGACGTCACGAACAAGTCCCATTTCAAAGGCGCATCGCTGCTGGGCTCGGTCATTGTCATTCCTCCCCTAGCTGACGTAGTCGGAGGGAACGGAGAAAATCTCGGCAGTCGGCGGAGGGAGGCCGGCCGCGCCTTTCGGGCTCAGCGCTTGCACCGCGGCGACGACGTTCAGCGATTCCCGCAGCAGCTTGATTTGTCCCTTTTCCGCAACGAGTCGTCCCGCGAACAGGCGATGGATGAGGCGTCCGGTGCCGGCCGCCCTCGTGTGCGTGATGTATTCGGCGAACACCTGGTCGGGCGTCTCGATCAGAACCTTCGTATCCTTCGGCTTGAATCCGAAATCCGCATATAGCTTTCCCACCTGATCGTAGAAATCCTTGATCCTGGCACGACCCTGATGCCGCGCCGGCATTCCGACGGCGTGAAGGAACGGAAGCTCGACCACGCCCTCTTCCGCGAAGAGCGCCGCGACTTTGTCGCCATTGGGTATCACCGCGAGAAGTTCCAACAACAGCGTCTTGGCGTCGGTCATCGCATGTCTCTCCTCATGCCAGGAGGGTAGACAATCTGGTCTTGTCATGCAACCATATTCGGCACCATGCGACGACGATTCAAAGATCAGAACTGCTCGATCGCGCAGTCGCTGGAGGTGCTGGGCGACTGGTGGACGCTTTTGGTGGTGCGCGAGGCGTTCGTAGGCTCGCGCCGCTTCGCGGATTTCGAGGCGAATCTCGACATCTCGAAGAACATCCTGAGCGCGCGGCTGGAGCACCTGGTGGCACACGGCGTGCTCGCCCGGGTCGACGCCGGCGTCCACGGCACGCGCTACGAGTACGAGTTGACGCCGATGGGGAAGGACCTGGCGACGTTGATGACGGCGCTGCAGCAGTGGGGCGATCGCTGGATCTACGGCGAAGGACACGAGCCGCTGCTGATACTCGAACGGCGTTCCGGGCGACGAATCCCGCGGGTGCGCATCCTCGACAACGAAGGCCGTCCGCTCGCCGGGCGCGATATGGCGCTTGCGCCGGGGCCGGGAGCAAGCAAACGGACGCGCGCCCGTTACGGTGCAGATTGAATCAGCGGAGATGACGGTCAGCGAGCGCCGTTGGTGCACTGCCCGACATGCTCATTGAGGTCACCCGAAGAGAAAATCGGCGCGCGACCCTACGAAACCTCGCTGGCCGGGAGGTTTTGCCCTAACGGCCGCCTGACACGCGAGCGCGTTGAACTCAGGCAACACCAGTCGGCTGACGAAGGCGCTGGATTCTACTTTCGTGCGTACCAGTCGACGACCCTGGGATGTTGCTTCACCGCCTCGACCAACCGCAACAGCTTGGGGAACGCGCCGAACACGTCGGTCGGGATGTAATCGATCGTCCCCTTCAGATATGCCCCGACAGCGACGAACAGCTTCAGATCGGCCACGCACAGCTTCGTCCCCGCCAGGTACGGCCCGGCGCCGATCTGACGCTCGACGGCAGCGCCCCATTCCTGCAGATAGCCCGCTGCGGCCTCCTGCCGCGCCCGCTTCTTCTCCACCTCGTCCTTGATGCGGATGATCGGCCCCATCCGCGTCCGCAGATCCTCGACGGCGCACATCAACGACTCGTGCAGCGCGGCCTCGAACGGCTCCGCAGGGTGCAATCCGTGTTGCGAGCCGATGAAGCGGAGGATGGCATTCGACTGCGCGAGCGGCCGGCCGTCGACGGTAAGCACCGGCAGCGCACCGAAGGGCGTGCTCGCCTTGCGCACAGTCCACTGATCGCGGTTCAGCCGTTCGTCCTCGAAGGAGAGGCCGGCGACATGGAGCGCCAGGCGGCACTCTTCGCCGCGGCTGGCGGCTGCGTCGAAGTAGGTCAGCTTGTAAAGGGCCATCGGAGGCCTCCGGGGAGCTTCGCCGCTGGAGTGCGGCTGTCTGACGCGAGCGTGTGGAAGTTGGACTGTATACGCAGGTCGTCGACCGCGCCGCAGGACCCATCGAGCCTCCAACCTGATCGTCTTCAACACTGGCTGTCTGTCAGGATGCTCTCGCCAGAACGGCGTCGAGGCGTCGCGCCACGATGGTGCGCAGGCGCTTCGACTGGATGTGCCGCACCCATTCCCGCGCCGCACTCCGCCGGAATCCCCGCGGCAAGTCGAGCTCGGGCAACGCCGCGAAAAGCCGTCCGCGCGTTGGCGAGAGGTAGAGAAAGTCGACCAGCGCCTTCTCCGGCAGTGCGAGCTTGACACCCGAGTCCGGAAGCACCTGGAACCCGTCGAAGAAGGCGGGCTGGACGTGGTGCACGCTGTACGTGCCAAGCGCGGTGTCGACACGCACGCTCCGTGCCAGCGAGACCAAGTAGATCATCGAAGGTATCTGCTCGATCATCCCGTGTTGATAGAGCGCCGTCTGCAGCGACAAGTAGGCGGGGTAAGGAGCGGTCACGTACTCCGCCAGCGCGAGCCGATCCGGTCGCTCGGCCAGGGCCCATACTCCCTTTCGCAAGGGAGTCACCAAGCCGGCACGGCCAAGTCGTTTCAGCATGTGACTGGTCGCAGTACCGGAGAGACCTAGCACCGCTGCGGCGTCGGCAGTTGTCGCTGCAGGAACGCGCAGGCTCTTGAGCCGGCCGAGTGCTTCGCTCGCGTTCATCGCGGCGCCTTCTCGAGAAATTCGACGACTTGCGACTGGAGCGCATCCCAGGCCTCGCGAGAGCCGAGTGCTTCGATTTGATCTGGCTTCAGGTAGGAGACGACTTGTGCCTTGTAGTCGTCATAGGAAACCTCCATGCAGCGCTCAATCGCCTTCGGGATCTGTGCGCGCGCGGAGCGAAGCACTTCGACGTTTCCGCCCGCCTTTGCGACGAGCACGCTCAGGTCGAACACGTCCCGCGCCTGCACCGTGCTGCGGTGGATGAGGGCGCCGATCTTTTGTCGTATCGCCGCCGCGAGTGGATAGTGCGGAGCGAGCACCGGCATCAGCCCGTATTCGGCGAGCACGCTCGCGGCGACGGACTCGACCTTGGAGTCCTCCTTCGTTCCCCGGCGGGAAAACTCGATCTTGGTATGGAGCGGCAGCGAGCGCCCCTCTGCGGAGAGCGCGACCTTCCAGCGCTGGGTGGTCTCGGTCTGCTTGGGGGCGCTAGCCTCGACGACCGCGATGCCGCGGCTCCGGAGTGGAAGCGCGAGTGCCGGCCCGCCCAAGATTCTGGTGACCTTCTCCTTGAGGACGTGAACCGGCAGTCTTGCGACATCGAGATCGATGTCCTCTGAGTAGCGGACACTCTCGAAAAAGAAGCGCAGATTGCATCCGCCCTTGATGGCGAAGCGGTCCTTGTCCGGCCCCGCGCAGAGCAGCCGGACGAATTGAAGATGGAAGAGTTCGACGGTCTGCCGGTCCGAGAGCACGAGTCAAGACAACATGAACATGAAATTAGTGTCAAGTATGCGTATTGTAAATATCGCGCTTTCTGAGCGGATCTTGCTCGCTCTACTGACGCCGGACTGACGCTTTTCGCAGCATCTAGCGTGGACCCGCGCGACCACGCTAGAAACCTGCTTGAATCCGGAGCGTTTCCTGGAGCGAGCGAACCAACGACCTTCGCCTTGCACGACTCGTAGAAGACAAAGGCCCGGATCCAAGCGAAGTGCTTGAGATCCGGGCCTGATTGGAGCGGAACACCGGCGAATCTTCACGCGGATTCTCTAGCTTCATGTGCCCAGCATGTGCCACGCCGCCGTCCGCGAGGTCGCGGGGCGTCGCTCGACGTGACCCGAGTCTCGGAGTTGCTCGGCTGCTCGACTGCGCACGTCTACGACCTCTGCGAGCGCGGCGAGTTGCCACATCACCGGGACCTGCAGAACGCGATCAGGTTCGACTGCGGAGCATTGGGTCGCTCGCTGAGGATCCGGCGGCCAACGCGAACGGCCAGTGAGACGCCGGAGCCTTAGCGTTGCAAGGTCGGGCACACAGGCTCGCTTCAGTGTCGTGGATCGAGCGCGTCGAGGTCGGCGGTTCGGCGGTGATCGTCACCTGCGGCGAGGTCGAGCGGTAGTGATCCGACTGGCCGGGGTGTGCCACACCCGCCGCGTTCTCTAGACGGAGGTTGCTGGGGTGGAAAGAGGATCGAAGCGACAGAACCAGCGCTTATCCGTCCTTCGGCCGGCGACCGGCGAATCCTAAGCGACTGGCGTTTCCCGCGCGAAAGATCAGAGCGTCGCGCGATACCGCTCCCATTCTTGCCTCAGTTCGCGGAGGAACCCGAGGTAGCTCGCGTCGCCGCGGATCCGCTCGAGGTTGGGATCTTTCGCGAAATAGGGGTAGCACGGCCAGCCGGTCTCCGCCGCCACGCGCAACCAGCGGCTGGCGGGGCCGGCCTGGCCGAGGAGCGCGTATGCCGACGCGATGTTGTAAGCGGTGTGGTGGAAGTGGACGAACCCTTTTCCTTTCTCTATCGCGGTGCGGATGTCCGCTTCCGCCCGCCGCGCATCGCCTGCCTTCGCGAACCAGATGGCACGCGTGCTCGTGACCACGCCGCCGCGATCCTCCGGGTGCGCAGCCAGGTACCGCTCGATGAGCTCCCAAGCCTCCTGGTTCCTGGCGAGATAGAGGAGCGCCCATGCGACTTGATAATTCCAGAGGGCCAAATTCGACTCTGGTGGCACCTGTTGGAAGATCTTCAGTCCCTCCTCGTACTGCCCACGATAGATGAGGGCGATCCCGATGCGGCGCAGGGGATTGTTGTTGGTCGGCACCGGATTGAGCGCCATCGCCTCACGGAACTGTGCCTCGGCCTCGTCGATGAGCCTGATGTGCAGGTAGATCATCCCGAGCTGGTGGTGCGCCTCGTCGAGATTCCCATTCAAATCGATGGCGCGCCTCAGCTCCCGCACCGCGCGCTCGTACTCGAACTGACCCGGCACGGTCCCCCAGAGGAGGAAGCCGGCGGCGTAATGTCCTTCTGCCAGGTTTCCATCGGCCCGAAGGGCCTTCTCCGCGGCGAGGTGGGCCCGTTCGAGGGCGGAGGCGTCATTCGGGGCGAACTGGGTGACGCGCAGCGCGTAGGCGTGCGAGAGCTCGGCCTGTGCGGCCGCGAAGCCGGGATCCAGAGCAACGGCACGCTCGAAGAGGCTGATCGCCGCGGAATTGTTTTCCTCGTTCTCGCGCCGGACCTTGATCTTTCCCCGCAGGTACGATTCGTAAGCCTCCGAGTTCGAGGTGGGAGGCGTCTGCGCGCGCTCTTCGCCGGGCGAGGAGGCGAGCGCAAGGCGCAATCCGCGCGACGCGCGATCCTCGAGCGCAAAGACGTTTCCCGTAGTCCCCTCGAACCGCTGCGCCCACATCTGCTCGCCCGAGGAAGTCCCAATGACCCGCAAATCGACCCGGAGCCTGTCGCCCACGCTCTGCACGCTCCCTTCGACAAGCGCGTCTACCTTGAGCTCCCTGCCGATCTCCGCGGGTGTCCTGCGCGTCGAGCGGAAGGCGTTGGAGGAGTGCCGCGAA
>WNFC01000540.1_pt1 | contig 71053 bp, 67 predicted proteins | sample 5400541 | NCBI WGS metagenome assembly WNFC01 (sample SAMN13153342, study PRJNA577476) | soil metagenome | isolation source: 120 cm saprolite under Douglas fir tree site 2 hole 2 replicate 1 | place: USA:California | collected 2015-04-18
CCCCATCGTGCCGTAGGTGCCGGCGTTGAGGCAGGAACGGGCGTTGAAGCTCGGCAATTGGGTGAGGCCGATATCCATCGTGCCGGCGCCCTCGGCGCTGAGAATCGCGTTCTTTGGCATCCAGGCGGCGACATCGCGCAAGGCCCGGAAATAATTGGCCGGCGCCTCGTCGTCATGGATCTGCGGCCCGATCTGCGCCGCGTTCTCGGCCGCCTTCTGGGTAATCATCTGCCGCCACGGCGTGTCCTTCGGATAGAACCACTGGCGGCCGGCGAGCGCCTGGTTGAGCTGCCCGACAATTGCCTTGCCGTCACCGACCAGCGCCACTTCCGTCGCCTTGTTATGGCCGATCTCCTCGGGCGCAATGTCGAGCTGGATGACCTTGACGTCCTTCGCATAGCGCGGCGGCTGGCCGAAATGAAAGATCCAGTTGAACCGCGCTCCCATCAGGAAGACGACGTCGGCGTTCTGGAGCGCCAGCGTGCGCGCCGCCGCCACCGACAACGGATGGTCGTCCGGCATCACGCCCTTGCCCATCGGCGAACGCAGGAACGGCAGTTGGGTGCGCTCGATGAAGGCGCGAACTTCGTTCTCGGCGCGCGACCAGGCCATGCCCTTGCCGATGAGAACGAGCGGCCGCTCGGCCCGTTGGAGCAGATTCAGCGCCGCCTCGATGTTCTCCATCGGCGCCACCATGCGCGGCGGGTCGGGCGCGCGCTCGACATGGACGACTTTGTCGATGTCGCATTTGCCGGTGATGATGTCGTCGGGCACGTCGAGATAGGTAGCGCCGGGGCGGCCATAGATCGCGTTCCGGGTTGCCATCTCGACATAATAGGGGATGCGCTGGACGCTCTCGATGCCGTGCGCGAATTTGCAGAACGGCGAGGCGATCAGCACCTGGCGCTCTTCCTGGAATGCGCCCATGCCGCCGCGATAGGTCTCCGAGGCGCCGCCAAATAGGATCATTGGCCAGCAATTTTGCTGGGCATTGGCGAGGCCGGAGAGACCGTGCACCACGCCGGGGCCGGTCACAACGATGCAGGCGCCGGGGCGGCCGGTCAGATAGCCGTAGGCCTGCGCCGCGTAGGAGGCGGCCTGCTCGTTGCGCATGCCGATATAGGCAACGCCTTCCTTCTGTGCGGCTGCGGCGATCGGGGTGATCGGAAACCCAACGACCCCGAACAGGTGATCGATGCCCTGCTGTTTGAGACTCCTCGCTATCAGGGTCGCGCCGTCGACTTCGCTCATGCTTTCCTCCTCGTACTCCAGGCGAGAGATTACGCATTGATGGCAAGCCCGCGAAAGGGGTCTCCGCTTGGCTTACCGGTGAGCGACTCACGGCGTCTGGCGGCTACCGGTGAAGCAACCCGGCACGCCCTTACTTAAGGGCGCTTCGTCGAGCGCCTCAATTTCGTCGGCCTATCGCGGCCGCGAGCTATTGAAGAGCAACCATCAACGAGGGAGCTTACTGCGCAGCGCCGCCACCGTTTCCAGATGCCGTTCGTGGTCTCCGGCGAAGCGCAGCACAAGATGAGTGGCGCCGGCCCGTGCATAGCCTTGCAACCATTCTGCCAAGCCGCCGTTCGGACCGGCATAGCAAGCCTGCCGGCTACGCATCACGGCAGCGGGTTGGCCATAATATTGTTCGAGATAAGCGTTGAGCCGTTCGTTGGCACGGTTGCGGTCCTCATCGGTAATCACCGTCACATAAATGGCGCCGGTCAGCGCGTTCGGATCGCGCCCCGCCGTGCGAGCGATTTCCTTGACCTCGTTCCATGAGCGAGCCCATTGATCAGCGTCCGGCGCGATGGGCAACCAGCCGTCGAAGAAGCGACCGGCGCGATCGAGGCTTGCGGGCAACGATCCGCCGATCCAGATCGGGGGCCCGCCTTGACGATATGGTGTCGGGCCAAGGATGCCGTGCTCGACTTTCCACCGGCCGTCCCAATCGACCGGTTTCCCGCTCCACAGCAAACGGGCGAGCCGCAGACCTTCGAGCAAGCGGCCGACACGTTTTTCGAAAGGCACACCGGCTGCAGTGAACTCCTGGCGGATATTCGGCACATCGGCAGCGATGCCAACGCCAAGTATAAGACGACCTTCCGCGACCTGATCGAGAGTCGCCACCTGGTGTGCCAGAAGGACTGGATTGCGTAGCGCCGGCAGCAGGACGGCGGTGCCAACATCTACGCGGCGCACGCGGCTTGCCACCGCAGCCAGCAACGTCAATGGCTCATGGCGCGGGCGCGCCAGGAGCGAGTCACCGACCCAGACGGAATCGAAGCCCAGGCGCTCAGCTCGCCCAGCCAATTCCAGCAGCGACGACGCCTGTGGTTGTCCTGCCATGACGCGCTCCCGCGTCGGCAGCAAATATCCGATACGAATGGACATGGCGTTCTCCGCTCCCATGAATGCTGTCTGCTTGAAGGGCACGGGACATGATATTCTGCCTGGCCGCGCGAATCCGACTGATGGAATTTTTGGAAACCACCGGTCGGAAGAGAAGATACGCCGCTCGGCGCTCCTTACCGCCCGCGCAGGGCAACGAGCGCATCGAATACCACCCGGTCTATCTCCAGGCCCGCGCGGAGTGCGCGCGCGCGAGAGCGAAATGCGCGTTCGGACGGAATGCGGATGTCATCGACGCCGGGCTGCCGTGGTGTCGCCTTGATGCGCTCGATCAGGTGCGTCACCTGGCGCTCGAATGTGGCGGCTGGCCCAAAGAGGTCGGGTCGGAAGGCGACGAACAGATAGCCGTAGTCGCTCTCGGCATCCAAGCCAGAACCGGCGAGCAGTCCCAGCGCCTGCATCATCAGCGCAAGACCGAAACCCTTGTAGCCGCCGAACGGCAGCAAGGCGCCGCGTCGGGCTGCCGTTGGATCCCTAGTCGGCTCGCCCCCGGGGCCGAGCGCGACGCCTTCGGGAAGCAACTCTCCAAGCCGTTCGCGTAACATCACCTCGGTCATCATGTAAGCTGAAGTGCCGATATCGAGTACGATCGGTCCGCGCGACGAGGGAACCGCAATCGCAATCGGGTTGGTGCCGAGCACCGGCCGTATGCCGCCGGGCGGGGCCACCAGCGGCGAGCTGGATGCAGTGTGGATCGCGACGAGGCCGTGTTTGGCGATCATCTCAACATAGTAGGCGCCGCGCCCGCTCATCCAGGCGTCGGTCACCGAAACGATCGCAATGCCGTGGGCCGCAGTTTTCTTGATCGTCGCTTGCGCCGCGTGAAAGAGCGCAAGCATGCCGACATTGTTACCGCCGTCAAAAGCGAGCGAAACCTCGGTCTCACGCAACACTTTCATGGATCGGCGCGGCAACCGGAAGTGTTCGCTCTCGAACACGTTGAGGATCTTGGCCAGGCCCGAATACTCATAGCCGCACATGGCGGCATCAATCACGTGGTCGGCAATGATGCGCGCCTCATCGTTATGATATCCGATGCCGCGTAACGCACCTTCCGCCAGACCGCGTGCATCCTCAACGCTTAAGCGGAGACGGGCGAGCGTCATGACGATTGCCTCCTCGACCCATAGGATCGGGACACACGACCCGGCCGCGATGCCCCCCAGCGGAGCTCCCACCCCTAACGCACATTGGTGCCTCGCGGTACCCTGTTTCTCTTAATCAGCGGGTCCCAGGTTCGAGTCCTGGTGCGCCCACCAAATTCCCCTCCAAGTATTTGTCGGCAATTCGGAGATCGCGTCCGCAGGGCGCCGGCCGCTCCCCCGCCGGAACGCATGCCGGTCAAGCCGCCTCGTTCTGAGTCGAGCCTTCCGCTTGACGCCGCGGCGGCGTAGACTTGCAAAAAAAGCGATGTCGGGAGGATCCAAGATGAAGCGCAGCGCCGCGATTCGCTCAGGCGTTCTCTTGGCCGCTCCCTCGATCGTTCTCTTGGGCGTGCTGGCGGCGGGGAGTGCGTCGGCGCAGCAAGCCGTCACCGACGACGGATTGACCGCCACGCAGAAATTGGGCCGGCAGGTCTTCGCCCAGTCCTGCGGGATTTGCCACCTGCCGCCGCAGATCAACGCGCGAACCTACGGCCCCCTCTTGTCCAAGGACACGGCCGGGGGCAGCGATGAGGTCATCCGCGGCCTCATCAGCGAGGGCACGCCGCGCATGCCCGCGTTCAAGCATTATCTCGAGCGCGCCGACATCGACGCGATCATCGCCTATCTCAAAACAGTGCCCGCCAGCGCCACGCGTTGAACGGCCAAGGAGAAACGCCATGCAAATCGATCAATTGCGCCTCGTCGCAGTCGCCGCGGCGTGCCTCGTTTCGAGCGGCGTGAGCGCGCCGGCCGCCGATCATCTGCTCAGCGGCACGGTCGCCTCGGCGGCGGGCGAGAAGCTGGGCGGCGTCACCGTCTCAGCCAAGGCCAACGGCAGCACGATCACGACCAGCGTCTACACCGACGAACAGGGCGGCTACTACTTTCCGTCGCTGCCCGCCGGCACGTACACGGTGTGGGCGCAGGCGCTCGCCTTCGAGCTCGCCAAGGGCGAGGTCGATCTGACGGCGGCGCGGCGGGCGGATCTCACGCTCAAGGCGATGACCGACGTCGAGCGGCAGGTGCGGCAGCTGCCGGGCGAAATGCTCATGGCGGCGCTGCCCGAGGACAGCGTGGCCGACGCCCGCATCAAGCGCGTCTTCCGCAACGCTTGCACCGGCTGTCACACGCCGAGCTACGTGCTGCAATTCCGCTTCGACGAGGACGGTTGGTCGAAGATCATCGACCTGATGAAGGTCGTGCCCAACACCGGCGTGTTGCCGGCGAATCCCAAGCCGAACGCCATCATCGACTTCCATCAGAAGGAGCTCGCCGCCTATCTCGCCCGCGCGCGCGGACCGGGAGAAAGCTCGCTCAAGATCACGCCGCGTCCGCGGCCTTCGGGCGAAGCGGCGCGGGTGGTGTGGACGCTCTACGATGTGCCGATGGTTCCGGAGGCCGGGATCGGGACCACCTACCAGACCAACGATGGCACCGACTGGTCCCTGGGAACGGCCTCCAAGCTCGGTCTCATCACCCACGACGGGGGCATGGATTTCGACGGCAATCTCTGGTTCACGTCCAACAACCCCAATCGCCAAGTCACCGTCGGTCGCGTCGACGGCAAGACCGGCGAGGTCAAGTTCCTCAAGGTGAACCGCAACGACGGCCTCGCCGCCAACGCCCACGGCCTGGTGCGCGATCAGGAGGGCATGTTCTGGTTCGACGTCAATCCCGGCCGCCGCAGCCTGGGCCGGCTCGATCCCAAGGCCGAGAAGATCGACGTGTATATGACGCCGCCCAACATGTCGCCGCTCGGCGGCGCGGTGACGGTCGACGTCGACGGCAAGGGCAAGGTATGGGCCTCCGCGCCCGACGGCGCCGTGCGCTTCGACCCCGAGACCGAACGCTTCACCGACTTCAAATCGCTCTCCTACAAGACCGCGCGCGGCACCGGCATGACCTACGGCGCGGCCGGCGATCGCGACGGCAACGGCTGGTGGACGCAGATGGCGTTCGACACGGTCGGCAAGGGCGACATGGCATCGGGCAAGACCGTCGAGGTGAAGCTGCCCGCGGTGCAGGCGGAGCTCGACCGCATCACGCCGGAAGCGCGCGCGCTCTACGACAAGTTCGAGGATCTCTCCTTCAACAGCCCGTTCCCGTGGCAGCAGGGGCCGCGCCGCATGGGCACGGACAAGAATGCCGACGTGCTGTGGGTCGGCAATTCCTGGGGCGGGAGCCTCACCCGGATCGACACCAAGACGCTGGAGACGACGATCGTGCCGCTGCCGGACCCGATCGCGATGCAGCCCTATCACCTGGTGGTGGACAAGAACCACAACGTGTGGGGCAATCTGTGGACCAACGACCAGATCGTCAAATACGACCCTGGCAGTTCGAGGTGGACCGTATTCGAATTGCCGGTGCGCGGGACGGAAATTCGCCACATCGCGCTCGACGAGCGCCACGGCGCGACGCAGGTGATCCTGCCGGTCTATCGCACCAACCAGATGGGCGTCATGCGGCTGCGCAGCGAGGCCGATCTGGCGGCGCTCAAGGCGCAGGCGGCGCGTTAGGCGCCGCCTCGACGGCGCGCACGCGTTATAATGGCAAAAGCCATGGAGACGCCCATGCGGTTCATCCCGATCGGAAGCGAATTCGCCGCGGAGGTCGAAGGCATCGATCTGTGCGCGCCGCTCGATGCCGCTGCGGTGGCGGTGATCCATGCCGGCATGGACCGGCATGCGGTACTGGTGTTCCACGATCAGCCGCTGACAGACGAACAGCAGATCGCATTCACCAGAAACCTCGGCAAGATCGAGCTGAACACGGCCAACAACGTGACGAGGCTCGACCAGCGTCGGCTCAGTGTCGAGATGAGCGACATTTCGAATCTCGATCAGCACAGCAATATGCTGGCGCGGGATGATCGTCGGCGCGCGTTCAATCTCGGCAATCGGCTGTGGCATTCGGATTCTTCGTTCAAGTCGGTATCGGCGAAATACTCGTTGCTGTCCGCCCGCATCATTCCGTCCGCCGGCGGCAATACCGAGTTTGCGGATATGCGCGCCGCCTACGATGCGCTCGACCCCGAGATCAAGGCCGAGATCGAGGATCTGATCACCGAGCACTCGCTGCTGTTCTCCCGCGGCCAGCTCGGCTTCACGGATTTCACCGCGGAGGAACGTGTGAAGTTTGCTCCGGTGCGCCATCGCCTGGTGCGGACCAACCCGACGACCGGCCGCAAGTCGCTGTTCCTGTCTTCCCACATCGGCGGCATCGTCGGTTGGCCGGTGCCGGAAGCAATGGCCTTCGTGCGCGATCTTGCCGAGCACGCGACCCAGCGACAATTCGTCTACGCCCACACCTGGCGGCAACATGATCTCGTGATGTGGGACAACCGCCAGACCATGCATCGGGCCCGGCGCTACAAGGAGACGAGCGAGGTGCGCGACATGCGCCGCACCACGCTCGAGGGCGACGGACCGACGACCCTCCAGATGGCGGTGGCATAGAAATTTATTTGGCTGGCTCATTGCTGACGAGAAGGGCCAAAGCGATGCTCAAGCGCGCGCGGGCAAGCGGCGCAATCCGTCGATGGCGTGGAGGCTCAAATATTCATTAAATGGCGGAGGACCGGACTGCGGCATCGGGAGCACGCCGTTCGCGTGTTCTACCTGCTGCTGCTTGCGCTCCCGTTTGCGGCGTTGGCCCTGCTCAGTCTGTTCGCTCTCCTCGGTGTCCTGGCAATCGCCGGCGCGGTGTATGTGGCCGGCGTCATGGCCGCAGGCGCGCGCTACGTCGCGAGGGGACGTTCGGAGACGGGATGAGGCGCAGTGGACTCGGCGCTCTTTTTTCTTTTTCATACACAGCGCCAGCTCTTGCCTACTGACTCGTCCCCGCCATCTAGCGCGTTCTTTTTCGCCGCGCGCCATCCCTGGGCGGAGAGTCGGACATCGGAGGGAGCGATGACTGTCCTGCTCAGCCGCGTGTTTCTGCTCGCCTGCCTGCTCGCGAGCCCCGCCGCCCTGGGACAGAGCTACCCGGACCGCAACGTGACCATCGTGGTGACCTCGGCAGCCGGCGCCTTAACCGACGTGCTGACCCGCGCCGTTGCACAGCGGCTGTCGGAAATGTGGAAGCAGAGCGTCATCGTGGAAAACCGGGGCGGTGCCGGATATTCGATCGCGGCGCAGTCCGTGATGCGGGCTGAGCACGACGGTTACACGCTGCTCGCTTCGGAGACCGGCTTCTACACGACCCAACCGCATCTCTATGCCAAGGACAAGCTACCCTACGATGCGGAGAAGGACTTCGTTCCGGTCGCAGGCTACGGCACTATTCCGACAGCACTGCTTGTGAATCCGTCAGTGCCGGTGAATTCGGTCAGCGACCTGATCGCGCTCGCCAAGACGAAGCCCGCCGCCGTGACCTTCGGCACCGCCGGCATCGGCACCGCGCTGCACATCGCTGCGCTGGAGTTGGAGAATCTCGCCGGTATCAAGATGACGGCGGTGCACTATCGCGGCGCGGCGCCCGCACTCACTGATGTGATTGCTGGACACGTCAACGCGGTGATCATGGGTCCCTCGGTGGCGCTGAGTTCGGTGAAGGAGGGAAAGCTCAAGATGCTCGCTTTCGGGAGCGAGAAGAGGGTGCCGCAGTTTCCCGACGTGCCGACCATCGCCGAGACCGTTCCAGGATACGAGGCGAGCGTGTCGTTCGGGCTGTTTGCCGCGGTGGGCACGCCTGTGCCCATCATCGAGAAGGTCAACGCCGACGTGCAAAAGATCGTCAGCGATCCCGAATTCCAGAAGAGGTATCTCGAACGCTTCGCGGTGCAGCCGGTACCTGGCGCGCTCGACGCCTTCGCCGAATATTTACGCAAGGAATCGGCCAAATGGGGCGAGGTCATCCGTACAGCGCGCGTTAAGATCGAATGAAATGCGGCTGTGCCGGCTGGTTCGGTTTGTCAGGCATTGACCTGGGACAACATCATGAGCAACGGTAGTTCGCTTTCGCAACTCGAACAGCGCATCGCGATCATTCGCGACAACATCCGACAGCTGGTTGAACAAGCCGCTGCCTTCTCCGGCGCCGAGGATGAAGCTCGAAACGCGGACCGGATCGCGCAACAAACCGAAGAGCTTGAAAGGCTGGTCAAGCAACGCGATGCGCTGCTCAAGAAATGATTGTCCAACCCGTCAGCCGCTTCGTTGAGGCGGTACGTTCCGGCGCTTTGAATTAATCGCGCTCAACGTTGACGACTTGCTGGAGTGCGAGGGCTGACTGCTGGTCCGCCTCCGACTATGCCGCCGGCACCGTCAAGCAGGCGCAGCTTACTACATTGCTTTGCCGTGGGTTCGTTTGCACTTGGATCGAAACTTTTTTCGGGCCTTGCCGTGCAAACCCTGGGCATTTGCTTGCTCGGAGCAGGCCTTGGAAATTGCTTCCTTGTCGGGCTTGCCCGTTTGAGTCACCGACGAGGACTGACCCGTTGGCGTCTGTGCAAAGGTCGTTCCCAAACCGATCACAAGAAGCAAGAGTGTTGCGCTAACGAGGGCGAGCCGTTTCAGCATGGTAGGCATCCTCCATTCGCGGACAATCCAAAGCCTTACCCCAAAGTCATGATCAGCTTTTGCTTTACATCAGGCCCGGCGCCTGGGCGTCGATCCGCACGTCAAGCTTTCAGCTGTTTGTTACACTCGCTGTAATAGCCATTACCCCTTTTGGATCCATTTCAAGCCGCCATTCGCATTCCCGCCATCCCCGGAAGAAGGTTTCGCCGAGCAAGCGGCATATACGGGCGAAAGAGCGCGCCGATGGCACGCGGAAATCTATCCCAACTTCATTCGACTTAATCGCAGTTTTCGTTGCTGTTTACGGATTTTGACTTGCGCATTGGTCAGCATCTCTGACGCACATTTCATTTACGCTTCCCACCTGTCAGTGCAGCGTTGCATTTCACGCAATAGTAACCGCAATTTATCGCAAGGTGACAGGCAAGCGCTCCAGGAGGGAGAGGCATTGATCTCACCCAAGCAACCACGAAATCTGATTGCAGGTCTCCGTGGCGCCTCGCGCGGCAAGGGACTTGTCCGCGCCTCGCTTCTCCTGGTCGCGGCCGCGGTGATCGCAGCGGTTGCTTCAGCATTCGGCATAGCTCGCGACTATGGCTACCTGCACGCGTCGATTCTCACGGGCTCTGCTGGAGGCCAGTATCAGGCGTTGGCCACGCGCCTGGCTGACCGGGCCAAGCGCGAGCATGGTACCCTTGTGGTCATACCCACTGCCGGCTCAATCGAGAACGTCACCCGCTTGGCCAATGGTCGGGGAGGGTGCGCCGAAAAATTCGCCCTCATCCAAGACGGCACGCCCGTGCCGGCTGATGCTCGGCTCGAGCTGCTTGGTCGGCTGCCCGAACCGGAATCCCTCGTACTTCTCGGGAGACCGGGCAACGCCTTTCGCACCTTTGCGGATTTGCGCGGCACATCGATCGGGATCGGTCCGGAAGGCTCGGGCACGGCGTACCTGATGCGGCAACTCTTCGAGGATCCCGATCTCCAGGAATTGCATGTCCGTCTTTCGCACCACGGACTGCGTGAACAGGCCGAACTGGTGGCCCAGAGCAAGCTCGACATTGCCGCCTTTGTGATTCAAGAGGACGCCGAATTTCTACGCACCATCATTCGCCAGCACGGCTTTGAAATTGTATCGCCCCAGGACCTCCAGGGCTTAATTGCCCGCTACCCGTGGCTGAGTCTTGGCCTTATCCCAGCCGGTCGTTACGACGTGGTGCGTCCGCTCCCCGCAGTGGACAAGCAAATTGCGCGCCTCGGAACCCTAGTTATTGCGGGTCCATGTGCTCAGCGTGCCGACCGGATTGCGCTTCTCATGCTACTTGCAGCCGAGCTGCCGGGCTTCGTCCGCGGCAATCCTCCGAGTTCCACTAGCTCGGCCACTGTATTGCCGCTCGCACGCGAGGCGCATCAATTCTTTCTTACCGGTGAACCCGAGATCGCTGATCGATACTTCCCGTGGCTGGTGAACCTTATGTCGCCGGCCTACTGGGTCTACCTGGTTATGGCGGTGACCATCCTTTTCAATGTGTTGAGAGGCTTCAGCCGATTTCGGCTCTGGCGGATCGATTCGGCACGCGAGAAGCTCGAAACAGCCCTCAAGCAGCTCGTCGATCCCGTCCTCACCCACGCACAAATGCGTGCAGTTCCAGCAGAGCGGCTGATGGCCGTAGCGGAGAGGCGCGCCACTGCGGAGGCCATCATGGAGCGTTTGGTGGAACTGCGCGCCCGTTGCCAGCGTCAGACTAATTCCATTGTCACCCCCATGGGCGACGAAATGTTCTATCGCTATCAGCAATCCCTGATCGACGAAGCGGCGACCACCGTGGGCGCACTGCTCCAGCGGTCAAGTCTAACCAACCGCCCGACAAGCCCCGCAGTCCCGTCCTCGCGTGAATCGAAGAATTGAAAGCCACCCCACGCGGCCGCCGCCCACCGTCACTGGTTTGGTACTGGCGTTCGCAGGGCCTTGGCCAGCTCATCCCCGAGCAGGTTCTGAATATTCTCTGGCAGGGTGACAGCGACCAGACGCCAGCGCCACTGCAGGAGCTGAAACGTAAGACGGAAGCGTTGCTGCGGCGGCAGCACGGCTGGCGCCGCCACTTCGAACCGGGCAAAGCCATATTCCGAATTTTTAAAAATCTGCCAAATGGTGCCAATCGTGCGCTCTGTTATCCCGACCGTGCCCGGCGGCGGATCGGAATTCACGGTTACCGGCCAACCCATCCCAAACAGCTCAGACAGGGCTTCGGGGGAAATCAGCTTGTGCACGATCGGATTGGCGATCCCCAAGGCACCGGCGGCCACGCTTTGCGCGAACGGACTGATGTTGATTCTGGTCCGCCGAACGTAGGCGGCCATGACTTGGTTCGTGAGCGACACACGCACCGCGTCGAAATACACAAGACGCGTCACGGTGCCGACGTTGTGGGTCTCCATGGCGTGGACGAGCACCCATAGGTCGTAGAGCGGCCAGGCGGTGTATCCGATCCAGACCAGAACCAGGGTTACGACCGTCGCTATCGTCTTGCGCATGAACTATTCCCGCCGCCAGTCAGCGCAGCGCGGCCGATCCCGTGGCGCTCAAGGCTCAAGCAGCCTGTAGCGAAACGTTCAAACCGCTGTAGTCGACTGTCAGGTGCCCGTTTTCATCTTCGACAACGGCGTCCGGGCGAGTTTGTAAGACGTCCTGCGCGATCAGCCCTCTCCATCTATTGGTAAATCCAAGGTACGAAAACTCGACAATGCGCAGACCGTTTTGCAGCGTTTCACAGTGAACGATGTTTGTCTTCAATCGACGGTCGGAAAAAGCACTCACGATAGTGGGTACAACTGTTCGAACGATATCGGCAATATCGCCAAAAAAACCGTCGGGTCTTTTGGCATCCGGTTTGGCAGCGATCATTCTTGCGGTTAACTCGCCCCATTCTGCGGGGGACAATTCAATCCCTTCTTTCTTTAGTGCGTCGAGCGTTGCTTTGCGCATTGCTGATCGGACACGGTTTTGCACACCCTTGTCGCTTAGTTTGGTGACTGCTTTATCGAGATTGGTTGGCATCGCTCTCCTCCCTCAAAATGCTCGGCCACAGCTTTACGGTCGAACGAGCTTGTCGAGCCGATCGACGCCGGGCTGGCGACGGAACGACGGAGCGCGTCGTGGCGCCCGGCTACCGACGCGAGCGAGCGCGTGTGCGGATCACCCAAGCAGGCAGACGCGCGCTCGCTCAGTGACGACGGCTCCGGCATGCAGGTTGCCGGGAAGGTTGCAACGCTAGAACGATCCTATTCGGCGGCCGAGCCGCCTGCACAGGCAGCAGCGACTTGCGCGTCAGCCGCTGCTCTCTCAGCCGCGACGGCGGGGCTTGGCCACGTAGATCCTGATCGGCTTCGACATGATCGGGGGATTGTGCGGCACATGATTTTCGTCCCCGAGCAGGAGTTGAAGCGTATGCCTTCCTGGTGAAAGGGTCACAACCGCTTCGGTCTGTCCGGCGCCGAAGTGAAGGTGGTTGAAGTCGTTGGGAATCGGCTCGTCAAGCGGCGGTACCTTCGTGTCGATCAACAGGTGATGGTGGCCGGTATTTGGTCTGTCGATGCCTGCCGGTGCCACACCCATGTTGACGAGGCCGAAGTGAATCGTCGCCTTCTGGGGAAGCACCGACCCATCCTCCAGGCCGACAAAGTAGACCCGCGCGTCGGCCGGCGCCGGCTTGCGCGCGGAAGGGTCGACGACACGGACCCTGATGAGAGGCGACATGACCGGAGGCGTGTGCGGGATGTGGTCCTTGTCGCCCATGAGCAGCTGCAAGGTGTGCGCGCCCGGCTTGAGCGTAATCTCGGTCTCGGTCTGCCCGGCGCCGAAGTGAAGATGGTTGAAGTCGTTGGGAATCGGCTGGTCGAGCGGCGGCAACTCCGTGTCGACGAGCAGATGGTGATGCCCCGAGTTCTCGCGGTCCGATCCGGCGGGTGCAACGCCCATGTTCCGCAAACCGAAATAAATCTTGAGTTTTGCCGGCACGGTCGTTCCGTCCTTGAGATCGATGAAATAGACCTCAGCACCGGGGCCTGACGGCGTGGGACCTCCGGTCCGCTGACCCTGCGAAAAGACAACGCCGCCGGATGCGAATGCGACGAACAGCATCGCGACCACGTGACGCGTGATCCAGCCGGGTTTAGCTACGATCGTCTTGAGCACATCCATGGCTACACCCCTCGGTGGCTCTTGCTCTCACCATCGACCTGAACTGCTCGCGGGATCTAATCTAAGGCAGGTTGACAGGATCTAGTCTAAGGCAGGTTGGCAGGCCTGAAAAGCGACTCTCCACCCGTGCCCTGCAACCATGAGCGCGCGTCGTAAGGGCAAGCGCCCCCGGCACGCGGGTTCCTACCCAAACACGTTGCAACGCGCCAATTCAGCGCGCCGGCGACCGGTTGTTCAAACGCGGCATTGGGTCTAAAATTTAATCTATAGCCCAAGCGTATGGAGGTCTTGAGGGATATTCGTTCGAGATGTCCGATGCGGAGGGCCGATGGGGTGATCGGCAAGAAAGGCGCGGGATGAATATCCGACTGCTGATTTGGCTGTGCTTGTCCGTGCTGTCGACGATGCTGGTCTCGCCAGCGTTGCCTCAGCAAGCTGGGCGCGTGGCACTTGTCATCGGCAACAACAACTATCCGGACGCTAGTACGCCGATACCTTCCGCGCTCAGAGACGCTCGGGCTTTGGCCGAAGAGCTTCGTCGCAGCGAATTCGATGTCGACCTCAAGGAGAACGTCGGCAAGGTCGACATGCAGCGCGCGATCGACGCCTTTACCGGCAAGATCCGCAACGGAACGGCCACGCTATTCTACTTCAGCGGTTACGGCATCCAAGTCGCTCGACAGACTTACCTCCTTCCGGTCAATGCCCAAGTTTGGACCGAAGCCGACGTTCGTCGCGACGGCGTCAGCGTCGATGCGCTATTGGCCGACATGAACCGCAAAGGTGCAAAGGTAAAGATAATCATTCTGGACGCTGCCCAAAGAAATCCTTTCGAGCGCCGGTTCCGGCCGTCTGCGGAGGGGCTTGCCGCGCTGGACGCACCCGAGGGTACGCTAGCCCTATACGCTGTTGCACCCGGTAAGGTGATCGCCGACAACATCGGCGCCAATAGTCCGTTTGTCAGCGAGCTCATCAAGGAGCTGCGCTCCCCAAATCTGACCGCTGAAGAGGTCTTCAACCGGGCGCGCATCGGCGTGTCCCGCGCGTCCAACAACGAGCAGGTTCCGTGGGTGGCTTCGTCCCTGACCGAGGAGTTTTATTTCGGGACATCGCGTGCGGCGGCGACCGCGCCTGCTCCCGCTCCGACGCCTGCCCCCGCGGTTAGCGCTGCCCCTCCCGCCGCTCCCGCGCCGGCCCCCGTGTCGCCACCTGTCGTCCAACCCGCGCCGCAGACCACCGCGGCTGCGCCTGCGACCGAACCCGGCCCGCGCAGCTTCAAGCCCGGCGATACATTTCGCGATTGCGCCGACTGTCCCGAGCTTGTGGTGCTGCCTGCCGGTTCTTTCGACATGGGTTCCACATCGGAATACGAGAATCCAATCCACCGCGTGACTTTTGCGAAGCCCTTCGCTGTCGGACGGAACGAAGTGACATTCGGCGAATGGGACAAATGCGTCGATGACGGCGGATGCAAGTATCGGCCCGATGATCGCGGTTGGGGCCGTGGCGACCGTCCGGCGGTCAATCTGAGTTGGCTGGACGCCAAGACGTTCGTGACTTGGCTGTCTCAGAAGACCGGCAAGGCCTATAGGCTTCCTTCCGAAGCGGAATGGGAATACGCCGCCCGCGCCGGAACGAATACTGCGTACTGGTGGGGACGCGACGTGGGCTCCCGTCAAGCGAACTGCCGGGAGTGCAATGCCGGCGAGCCTCAGAGAACGACTCCTGTCGGGTCGTTCAAGCCCAATGGTTTCGGCCTTTTCGACACCGCAGGCAATGTGGCCGAGTGGATGGAAGATTGCTGGAATGACAATTATCGTGGCGCGCCCAATGACGGCACGGCTTGGATGAGCGGTCAATGTCGCTTGCATGTATTGCGCGGTGGTGCGTTCGATAGCCAAGCGAGGTATCTGCGTTCGACCTCGCGTTTCAGATACGACCTGGATGTCAGATACATCGCGAACGGATTTCGGGTGGTACGGGAGCTGCCATAGTTCCGTTTACCCACGGTGCCGAGAGCCATACTCGATCAAATGATGCAGCTTGGCCGGACCATAATCTTGCTTGCGCCCGATGCTCTGTTCGCCGGCGTCACGCTCGTCGTTAAACGCTATCGCGCATTGAATTTCCGCTCGGGTGTGCGTTGCCGGACCGCAGCCGCCACGGGCAAATTCCCATGAAGGAAGCGCCGCCCAGAAGCTGGTGGAAGGGGCTGTTCGGCAAGTACGTCATCTCCTTTGTCGGACTCATTGTGATCCTGCTGGTCGTTAACGGCGGGCTCGAGTCCTGGTTCATGTACCGTGACACCACTGGCTTGCTGGTGAAGGCGCAGTCGGAAAAGGCTGATGCAACGGCCCGGCGGATCGAACAGTTCGTCTCGGAAGTCGAACGTCAAATCGGCTGGGCCACTCGCGCCAGCTCCGTCACCTCCGACCAGCGCCGCGCGGACTATACATTGCTGCTGCAGCAGGTGCCCGCCATTGAAAGGGTGATTTACCTCGACGGAGAGGGCAAGGAGCAGCTGAGGTTGACGCGCAAAGACCTTATTTTGGACAGCGGAATCGACTACTCCGACAATCCCAGATTCACCGAGACGCAAAACCAGCCTGTTTGGCTCTCGCCGGTTTACTTCGACGGACTCGATCCTTTCATGGCCGTCGCGATGCGGCATTCCGGCCGGAATGCCGGCTCGACCGTCGCCGAGGTCAATCTCAAGTTCCTGTCTAATTTCTTCGACCCCGATAAGGTCGGAAAAGGCAATGAGGCCTTTGTGGTGGGGCCAGCGGGGCGGCTGCTCGCGGATTCCAACTCCGAGCGCCGCCCGGGCACGAACCTCGCGAACCTTCCGCAGGTCGCGGCCATGGTCAATCCCGGTCGCAAGCCCTTGGAATTTGGCAACGACCTGGACGGCCGATCGGTCTTGAGCGCGGCCGCGCCGATACCGCGGATGCAGTGGTACGTGTTCTTCGAGCAGCCGTTGAGTACGGCGTTGCAGCCGGTTTACAACTTGTTGTTCCGAACCGCGTGGCTGCTGGCGTTGGGCGTGCTGCTTGCCGTTCTATTTGGCATGCTGATGGCGCGCCAGATGGTTGTTCCAATTCGCGCATTGCAGTTCGGGGCCCAGCAGCTGGAAACAAGCGATTTCGGTCATCGCATCGACGTCCGCACCGGAGATGAGATCGAGGATCTAGCAGACCACTTCAATCGAATGGCCGACCAGCTGCAAGGGTCCTACAGCCGTTTGGAACAAAAGGTCGCGGAGCGTACACGCGATCTCGCGCGCTCCGTTGCCGAACTGAAGGCGCTCGAGGAGATCGGCCGAGCCGTCACCTCATCCCTCAATATCAAGTCCGTGCTCGCTACGATTGTTACCCGCGCGGTGGAACTGACCCAAGCAGATGCCGGCGCGATCTACAGCTATGATTCGTCGCGGGACGCATTCGAGTTGGCAGGCACACATGCACTTGCTCCGTCATTTCAGGATGCGGTCCGGACCCTCCGTCTCAGACTTGACGAAAGCGCCTTGGGTCTTGCCGCCAAGCAGCGCCAACCCATTTGCTTGCCGGATCTTTCGACCGCACCGAACTACCCGCTGAGAGACCTGACGCTTTCGGCGGGATTCCATTCGGTGCTGATCGTCCCCTTGCTCGGACCGCAGGAGGTTTTGGGCGCCTTGGTTCTGCAGCGCCGGAGCATCGGAGATTTTCCTGCGAGCACGATCGGCCTGATGCGCACTTTTGCCGATCAGTCGGTGCTGGCGATGAACAACGCGCGACTGTTTCGCGAGGTGGAGGAGAAAGGACGCGAGCTTGCTGTCGCCAATGAACACAAGAGCCAGTTTTTTGCCAATATGAGCCACGAGTTGCGCACTCCGTTGAACGGCATACTCGGCTTTGCAGAACTGCTCCTGGATGGGCTGTACGGCGCTATGCCGGAGAAGGCGCTGGAGATCGTGGGACGGATGCAAAAGGACGGAAAACATCTGCTTGGGTTGATCAACGATGTGCTCGACATCTCCAAGATCGAAGCCGGCCAACTCAGCTTGAGCTTCGACGAGTACTCTTTGCAGGGGCTTGTGGAAGCGGTCATTACCTCGACCGGCGTCCTGGCTCAGACCAAAGGCATTGAACTCAAAGCCGTCATCTCCCCGGATCTTCCGATCGGTTATGGGGATGAGCGGCGTTTGACCCAGGTCCTATTGAATATCGTCGGCAACGCGATCAAGTTCACCGACGCCGGCTCGGTGGAAGTGCATGCCAGCGCAATAGGCGACCATTTTGTCATCGCGGTGCGGGATACAGGTCCGGGCATTCCGGCAGGGGACCACGCCCGTATTTTTGAAGACTTTCAGCAAATCGACAACAGCATCACGCGGCAGAAAGGCGGCACCGGATTGGGGCTCTCGATTGCTCGCCGTCTGCTCGCCGCGCATGGCGGCCGCATCGACCTGCGCTCGACGCCGGGCACCGGTTCCACCTTCACCATCTTCTTGCCGATCCGGGCGGAGGATCGGAGGCAAGCAGCATGAGCAAGCGCATACTCGTCATCGAGGATACCGAGAACAATCGACGTATTCTCAACGATCTGCTCACCAATGCCGGTTTCGAGGTATTGGAGGCTGTCGATGGGGAAAAGGGAGTTGCAATGGCAGCGGAGGTCCGGCCTGACCTCATTCTCATGGATATTCAGCTGCCGATCGTCGACGGCTATGAGGCGACTCGTCGGATCAAAGCAAATCCGGAATTGCGGCACATCCCTATCATCGCCGTCACGTCCTATGCCCTGTCCGGCGACGATGCGAAGGCGCTGGAAGCGGGATGCGACGGCTATTTCGCCAAACCGTTCAGCCCGCGCGTCATTCTCGCCAAAGTGCGCGAATTCCTGGGGTGACGCCGAAGGGAGCCGTCGCTTGCGAACTCCGCCGCGAATACTAGTGGCCGATGACAATCCCACAAATTTAGAAGTGCTGCGAGTGCGGCTCAACGCGCACGGATACGAGGTAGTGACCGCGGTTGACGGCGAGGATGCGCTCCGGAGCGCCCGAGAGCTCGAGCCCGACCTTGTCCTACTCGACATCATGATGCCGAGGCTCGACGGCATCTCGGTTCTCAAGCAGCTCAAGGGCGACACCGCGCTTCCCTTCATACCCGTCATCCTGGTGACCGCCAGAGCCGATACACGCGACATAGTTGGTGGGCTGGAGGCAGGCGCCGACGATTATCTCGCCAAGCCGTTCGAGCAGGCGGCATTGGTAGCTCGCGTCCGTTCGATGCTTCGCATCAAGGAGCTTCACGATACGGTGCAACGGCAGGCGGCGCAGTTGAAGGAGCAAACCGAGCAGCTCTCGAGCTGGAACCGATCGCTTGAGGAGCGGGTGACGAAGCAAGTCGCGGAAATTGAGCGGGTCAACCGTTTGCGGCGATTTCTCGCGCCGCAAGTGGCGCAGATGATCGCTTCCTCGGACGCGCCGGACGCGCTTCTAGCGAGTCACCGCCGCGAGGTCACGGTGTTGTTCTGTGATCTGCGCGGATTCACCGCATTCACTGAAGCATCCGAACCCGAAGAGGTCACGGCCGTCCTGCGAGAGTATCACGAGTGTATGGGCGAGCTTATCTTCCGATATGAAGGCACTCTGGAAAGGTTTTTGGGGGACGGGATCATGATCGTCTTCAACGATCCGCTTCCCTGTCCCGATCACACCGAGCGCGCCGTTCGGCTGGCGTTGGATATGCGGGGGAAGGTGGAAGAGTTGGCGAAGGAGTGGGCGCGCAAGGGTCATCTCCTCGGTTTCGGGATCGGAATTGCTTCAGGCTACGCAACGATCGGACAGGTCGGATTCGAGCATCGACGCGAATACACCGCAAACGGCAGCGTCATAAATCTCGCGTCGCGGCTCTGCGACGAGGCAAAGCCCGGCCAAATCGTGATTAGCCGGCGGGCGTTCGCCGCCGTCGAACAATGGGTTGGAGCCTCGCACATCGGTCAGCTGAGCTTGAAGGGATTTAACAGGCCGATCGATGCTTACGAAGTGGTGAGCTGGCAGCGAGCAAGCGGCCCGTCATGAACCGCGGCGCGCCGACATCGCCGAACGGCCGAGTTTGACCCACAAGCGACATAGGCCAGATTGAAATCCCGCGGCGCCGCAGTGTTGTGTTATCCTTTCGGTCGGAAGCATGGGAGGGACCGGCAGTGAACCGGCGCGCCTTCATCACGCTGCTCGGCGGCGCGGCGGCGTCGCCGCTCGCGGCGCGCACGATGACGTCGAAGTCGCAATTTGTTTTGGTGGTATTGGTTTTCCTCCTGACGAGCTGGGGTTTTGCTTTGGAGTTGAAGGCACAGTCACCGACCTATCGGCCGGTCAATAGCGCCGATCTGCTGGGCGGGTACATCCTTGATGGAGAATGGATCGAGACCACCGGCCATGTTTGGTTCTCCGACAAGGGCGTCTTTTTTTAATCTAGATCTAGCGTCGGCTCGCGTTCCGATGCTTGTCGATGTTGCAAATGTCGATCCCGAGAATATTCGTCGGCTGAAATCCACTTGCGGGTCACCTGACCAGTTCAGCGGAGGATGTCGGGTAACGATACGCGGCCAGGTCGGAAGACTGGACCATCGGCAAGATATCTTCACGCAGCATCAAGGTATCCTCGCGAGGGATATCCAGGTCTTACCAAGGCAATGAAAGGCCATCGCACCGAACTTAGCGCTTTTAGCCGGAGTTATGAGACGCCCTACACATTTTCTGACTTTGATTCGAGCCACCCTTACGGTATTGTGCACTGCCGGGCTTGCGATGTTGAGATGCAGTTTCATCACCTGAGAAGGCGCGAATTTCTCGAGCTGCTTGGTGGGCTAACTGTTTTCTGGCCGGCTGCGGCACTGGGCCAGAAAAAGGTCCCAACCATAGGCTTTTTGGGTGGCGGGACAGCCGCCTCAGCCTGGAGCTCTTGGGCTTCCGCTTTTGCAAAGCGGCTGGCAGAACTCGGATGGATCGAGCACCGCACGATCACTATCGAGTATCGCTGGGGGGAGGGACGAAGCGACCGCTACGCCGAGATTGCTGCCGAGTTCGTCCAACGTAAGGTCGACGTTATCGTCACGGCGGGTGTCGCCGTACCCGCATTGATGCGGGCGACTTCCGTCATTCCGATCGTCATCGCGCTAGGGTCGGACCCGGTCGGGAGCGGTCAAGTCGCCAGTCTGGCGAGGCCAGGTGGCAACGTCACAGGCCTATCGCTTCAATACACCGAGCTTGCCGGCAAGAGACTTGAACTCTTACGTGAGATTATGCCTGGGCTTCGGCGGTTGGGTGTTCTCGCCAATGCCGGTTATGCAGATGCCCTGTTGGAGATGCGCGAGCTACGGGCATTGGCGACTACGCTTGGCGTGGAGATCACCGCACCTGAAATTCGGCGAGCAGAGGACATCACGCTCGCCCTCGAAATATTCAAGGGAGGGACGGAGGCCGTGTACGTCATTGGCGACCCACTCGTAAACTCCAATCTGGGTCGCATCATAACCGCTTCGAGCGCCGCGCGGCTGGCGACGCTTTTCAATGTGGGTGACTTCGTCAAAGCGGGAGGCTTGATATCTTATGGCCCAAGCTTTTCCGACATGTTCCAACGCGCAGCTGACTACACCGACAAGATTCTTCGCGGCGCGAAACCGGGTGAATTACCGATCGAGCAACCGACCAAGTTCGAACTTTTCATTAATCTCACAACCGCGAAGGCGCTGGGCATAACCATACCGGGAACAGTACTAGCCCGCGCCGACCAGGTGATCGAGTAAGGATGCTAATTTGCTGCATCTGCTCACGTCCGCAGTTGATGCTGTGGACGGCTCCTCCACCGGCACGGAGGTGCCATGGATGTGGGTACTGTTAACGCCCCCACGATTCGGAGGAGCCAAATATGCAAGCGGTCACGACAATCGGTCTCGATATCGCGATATGTCGAGTTGATCGAGCCCCAGCGCTTCCCCTAATCAGTTCGGCAGAAAGCCCGGTGCGTAAACATCCGTCGGCGAAACACGCTTCTTGAGTGCAAACGTCTCCGCTACAGTGTCGATCGTTTTCTGTATGCGTCCAGGATCTAGAGCGCCCGATGCTGCATTCGGCTGGGTCGCAAGCTCCTTGACCTTCCTCGTCTCACCGATGGCGATATCGACGTCGATCTCGCGATGGTACTTGTGCATAATTTCTCCGGCCTCCTTCGGGTCGGCCATCGCGCTTTTCAGGCCTTCCAACGTCGCTGCGACGAAGCGCCGAACCAGCCCAGGATTCGTCTCGATCATGATATCGGAAGCAATAATCCCGTTGCTGTAGTAGTCGAGTCCCGCATCAGAGTACAAAAAACCGAGTACCTGCTTCGGCGCCGCGGCGGCGGCGAGAAGCGGCTCACCGACGGTGAACTGCCCGATTCCATCGACTCGTCTGGTCGTAAGCATTCCCGGTAATGCATCGCTGTTCACGGCAATCCATTTCACCTTGCCGACATCGATGCCTGCCGCTTTGGCATAGGTTGCAAAGAGCTTGGGAACCGAACTGAATGCGGTGTCGGCCAGCGTCTTACCCTCGAAGTCTTTCGGCCTCGCGATTCCCGACTCCTTGAGCACATAGACCGCGTGAGGTGGCTTTGGATAAATCATGGCGACGAGCTTGACTGGGATATCGTCGTTGGCGCGTCCAAGCACGACCGCGAATGCATCGGCAAATCCGACCTGTGCCGTTCCATTCGCCACCTGCTTGATAGTGTTGGCTGAGCCTTGCGACCGCACAATCTCGACGTCGAGATTTTCGCGTGCGTAATAGCCCTTTTCCATTGCCACGAAATAATAGGCGTGGCGGCCATACAGACCATAATCAGTAACGAAGGTTACTTTATCGGCAGCCCCAGCCAGCGTGGAAAATACAGACAACGCGACAAACGCAGCTGGCTGAGCAGTCTTTGCGAGGCACCGCAAGCGGGTCATCTTGGCGTATGTTAAGATCGTGGCGGTCAGGACGTGACGCTAAAGGAGCGCTAGCGTAGGCCAAGCAGGAGCGGATGTCACGCCGGGCGACTCCTGGGTGTGCGGAGAACCTCGTCCGTTTGATCCGGTGAAGGAATCACGGCAGACTTGGAGAATCAGAGTTGTGTCCCCGTATAGAATGTGTCTCGGCCGTGACGTAGAATTCTTCACATGAACCGACGTGGTACGCTCACCATTACAATTGCAGCGCTGTCGATCCTAGGAATGGCGCTCGCTGAGGTCGCTGCTCCCGACGCACGTGAACGGGACAAATGTTATAGGGCCTGCGATTCGAGGTGCGCGGCCGAACATTCGTGCGAGCGTCCGGAGGCTAGCCGAGAGTGCTTCACCAATTTCAACAAGTGCAAGACCGCTTGCCGGGCTAGCTGTGCTCGCTAGGGCCATCAGCCAAGACACTAATCGCCGTGCACCACACCGGACGTCGACTTATTGTGGTACCAGCGCGCAGCGCCATCGTGGAACGGCAGGATGGTGTTGCGCGTAAAATTTGCTGGAACGGTATCCGCGGCGGCATTGTGGGCCTGCATCATCTCATCGGGGTTGGCGAAGACCGCCTCGGCAATGCCGTAGACGAGGTCGTCTGGGAGCGTTCTGTGGGCCACGACGAAATTGTACACGCCCACGGTCTGGTAATGGCGCGTCAGCGACGGATAGCTTCCTGCCGGCACGACGGATGCTCCCAGCTCCGGAAAGGCGAGCCGCAATGCGACTACCTGACTGGCTGCCAGCGGCAGGTATCGGACCTTGTTTCTTTTCTCGAGATTGGCAAATTCTGGAAACGGGACGCCCGCTCCCACCGCTAGCGCATCGAGCGCGCCCGCTTCCATCGCCGCGGCCAGATCGGACCAGCTGCCGGTGCGGGCCGTCGGGTTAATCTTCAGGACCTTGAAGAACTCGGGCATGTAGATGCCGGTGGTGCCGCCCTGCGGGCCGATCCCGACACTCTTGTCGGTCAAGCCGGCGACGGTCGAGATGCCCGATTTCTGCAGCGCCATGAACTGAAACGGCGTGTCGTACATTGGCGAAACGGCCCGCATCGCGCGGAACTGCTTGCCACCCGTCCACTCGCCCGATCCGTTCCAGGCTTGCTGCGCGACGCCGAGCGAAACGAAGGCGAGCTGGACCTCGCCGGCCTCGAGCAGCTTGATGTTCTCGGTTGGTCCTTCGGTCGCCCGTGCAAAAACCGAAACATCGAGCTTGCGGGTCAGCAGCTTTGCGAGACCTTCACCGTATTCGTAGTAGGTACCGCCGGGCGATCCGGTGCCGATCGTGAGGGTATCCGGCCAGTGTGCTTCCCCCGACCGCGCCGCCTGCGGCACGGCGAAGACAGCGGCCAGGACGACAACGATGCACAAGAAAATGATTCTCATGGTCCCTTCCGTATATGCGATTGCGCGGCAGCGGCGCCACCTTAGAACGTCACCGGTTTGGGCGGGCCGGCGGCTTTGATCTCGTCCTCGACGAGGACCTGCTCCGGAGTATCCGCCTCTGCCTCCGTCTCCTGGTTCAGGTGGGATTGCATTTTTTTCATGTCGAGTGCGCCTTCCCAGCGCGACACAACGACCGTCGCGACGCCATTGCCGATCAGGTTGGTGAGAGCACGGGCTTCCGACATGAACCGGTCCACTCCGAGAATGAGCGCTATGCTGGCGACCGGAATATGGCCGACGGAGGAGAGGGTCGCTGCCAGCACGATAAAGCCCGAGCCTGTTACGCCGGCGGCTCCCTTCGAAGTCAACAGCAGAACGCCAATGATGCCCAGCTGCTGAGCGAAACTCAGGTCTGTATTGGTCGCTTGCGCGAGGAACAGCGCAGCCATCGTGAGATAGATGCAGGTCCCGTCGAGATTGAAGGAGTACCCGGTCGGGATGACGAGACCAACGACCGATTGCTCGCAACCGAGATTCTCCATTTTCGCGATCATGCGCGGCAACACCGACTCGGACGAGGAGGTGCCCAGCACGATCAGCAACTCTTCCTTGATGTAGCGGATGAACTTGAAGATGTTGAAGCCCGTGAGCCAAGCCACGGCGCCCAAGACAAGCACGATGAAGATAACGCAGGTCAGATAGAACGCAGCCATGAGGTGCGCGAGCGCAACCAGCGTTACGACACCGTACTTGCCGATGGTGAAGGCCATGGCCCCGAACGCGCCGATCGGAGCGGCCTTCATGATGATGCCGACGACGGCAAACAGCGCGTGGCTGGCCTGATCGATGACGCCAAGCACGATCTGTCCGCGCTCACCGATCATCTGCAGGCCAAATGCAAACAGGACTGCGAAGAAAAGCACTTGCAAGATCTCGCCCTGAGCGAATGCGCCCACCACCGTGTTGGGGATGATGTCCATCAGAAACTGGATCGTGCTCTGCTCCTTGGACTTCGCTACGAACCCCTGGATAGCTCTGGTGTCGATCGTGCTGGCGTCGACATTCATGGCGGCGCCGGGTTGCAACGTATTGGCGACAATGAGCCCCACGATGAGGGCGAGCGACGTCAGCACCTCGAAATAGACGAGGGCCTTCAGGCCGACGCGGCCAACCCTCTTCATATCCTGCATGCTGGCAATGCCGTGCACGACCGTACAGAAGATGATCGGCGCGATGATCATCTTGATCGTCTTGATGAAGGCGTCCCCCAGGGGCTTCATCTGCTCGCCCAGCTCTGGATAGAAATGACCGAGCAGCACGCCGAGCACGATCGCGGTCAGCACTTGGAAATAGAGGCTCTTAAAGAACGGCCTGTGGTGGGTGGTCAATTCAGCTGTGGCGGTTTGGGTTGCCATCGCCGCCTCTCTCCCTCAGTTTCCTCAGAACCTTCCCTGTTCTGGCGCAGGGATTTCACGCGATTATTTCGTTGGCGAACGCGAACGGCGGTATTGCCGCGCTGCATCCTGTTTCCGCTCGAAAAAGGATAGCACACTTCAGTACGGCAGGAGACTGCTGCGCTGCGGGATTTCGAGCCGGCCCATGACCGCTGTGGGTCACAACCCCGGACATTCGGCGACGTCGGCTCAATGTCCGCTGTGCCCCCCGAAAGCGGAGATCGACCGAGACCAACAGGATCAGGAAGAAGGAGAGCAGCGAGATCATTCCGCGCCGACGTTGGGCGATTCTCTACCTGATCAATACTCAGCAGGTTTCGGTACACACACGTCATCCAACGAGAAGCGTGCCACGTCGCGCAGCAGCGCGATAAATCCGTCGGCTTGAAATTCTGCCGTAAGCCTGCCTTTTTCCGCGGTCCCGCCCGCGGCGTCACCGACAGCGCCGTCGGGATTGAGGTCGGGCGCGATCCATCCGAAGGCATGCGTGCCGATCGGCCGCAAATGCGTGAACTGCTTCTCGATGTCGGCGGCCTTGGAGGGAAACAACTTCGCCCTCGACATGTCGACCAGATCGGGACGGAAGTGCAGCATCAGCGAGGTCTCGATGTCGCCGGCATGGATGCCATAGGTTGCGTCGTAGGCCGAATACGTATTCGGCGGCAGGCCGAAGCGGCGCCATTGGCTGGTCACCGCCAGCATGCCGAGGCGCACGCGAAGTTCTCGCGCCAGGATGCCGATCACCTCGGCATTGCCGCCGTGCGAGTTGACGATCACCAACTTGCGCAGGCCTGCGCGATGAACCGCCTCCCCGATCTCGAACCAGATACGCAGCAGGTTCTCTGCCGAGAATGTGATGGTTCCCTTCGAACGCAGGTGCTCGTTCGATTTTCCGATGGTCTGGGTCGGCAAGAACAGCACTGCGAGCTCGTTGGGCAGCCGGGCCAGGACCGTGTCAATCATGCCTTGCATGATCGCGGTGTCGGTCATGACCGGCAGATGTGGGCCGTGCTGCTCGATCGCCGCGACCGGCAGGATCGCAACCACGGAATTGCGGTCGAGCGCGGCAAATTCGCTGGATTTCAGCTCGCCCCAGAAGCGTCTTTGCGCCATCGAACCCGCTCAATTCGCCGGACGGGATATGGTATAGCACCGGTACGATGCGCCACATCACCCCCAAAACCATCCGCCCCCCGTTCGCGCGCTACAGCTACGGCGTCGAAATTCCGCCGGGACATCGCATCCTGGTCTGCTCGGGCCAGCTCGGGATCGATCCCGCCGACCGCGTGCCGGGGACTGTCGAGGAGCAGACGCAGCTTTGCTTCCGCAATATCGAGGCGGTGCTGAAGGATGCGGGACTTAGGCTTGCGGATGTGGTGCGGATCAACGCCTTCGTTACCGGGCGCGAGCATCTGAAAGGCTATATGGCGGCACGCGACCAGTTCGTCAGCGATCCTCCGCCTGCGTCGACGCTGATGATCGTAAGCGGTTTCTCGCGCCCCGAATTCCTCGTCGAGATCGAAGTCATCGCGGCCGGGCCCGCAGTCGAATAGTCAACGAGGTTCGAAGGAAAAGAGTGTGACGCGAGCCATTGATGTAAACGAAAAAATTCACGAACAGCTTAAAAATTCCGGCGTCACGCTGGCGGCATCGCTGCCTGACGACTGGGTGGCGCCGCTGATCAACCGTATCGCAGCCGACAACACCATGCGTCACGTCCGCGTCGCGCGCGAGGCAGAGGCGGTCGCGATCTGCTCGGGCGCGTTCTTCGGTGGCGTGCGCTCGGTTGCGCTTATGGGTGCGACGGGCCTCCTCACTTGCACCGGCGAACTCGCGACGCTGAACCTGCGCCACCAGATCCCGGTGTTCCTGATCGTCAGCCAGCGCGGCTCAATCGACGATCAGCGCATCTATCAGGAGGTCCAGGGACGCCACACCATCCCGCTGCTGCAGACCTACGACTTCCCCTATCACATTGTGAACCGGCCGGACGAAATCGCCTCCATCCCCGATGCCTACGAAACCTGCCGGTTGCAGAAGCGGCCGTTTGTGCTGTTCATCACGCGCAAGCTGATGAAGGCAGACACCGCATGAAGGCGCGCGAAGCGATCGAAGCGGTGGCGAAGCATCGTGGCGACGCGGTTGCGGTCTGCGCGCTCGGCATGGCGGCGAACGAATGGTGGGCCGTGACCAAGGGCGAGGACGCCTTCTACATGCACGGCGCGATGGGTTTCGCCGCAAGCTTCGCGCTCGGCCTTGCGCTGTCGCTGCCGAAGGCGCCGATCTGGCTGATCAACGCCGACGGCTCGCTTTGCATGAATCTCGGTTGCCTCTTGACCGAAGCCTCGCAGGCGCCGAAGAACCTGAAGCATTTCGTGGTCGACAATCAGGTCTATCAGACGGTCGGCGCACTCCCGATGGTCAACCAAGGCCGGACCGACTATGCCGCCATCGCGCGCGGCGCCGGCATTGTGCGCACGCGCACCATCGAGTCGCTAGATGAGCTCGAACGCGAGATGCCCCAGATCGCCAGCGAGGATGGCCCTTCCTTTACGGTGCTGCGGGTCGAGGCGGAAACCGAGTTTCTTCGCACGCCGCCCATGACCTATGAAGGGCCCGAGATGAAATACCGCTTCGGCCGTGCGCTGGAAAAGCGGTTTGGCATCGCCGTTTTTGGCCCGCAGGGCTACTGAGCCCGCCGCAAACGACCGATCATGGCAACGGCCTCAGGGACATTCGTCGCCTCAGTCATCATGCCTGACCGCGAGGGCCGGTTCAGCATCTCGCTACGCGATGGGCGGATTGCGGAGATCGAGCCGGAGCGCCACGACGGCAGCAGCCGTGCCTGGCTCGCCCTGCCCAGCTTCGCCAACCTGCACGCCCATGCCGACCGCACATTTACCGTGACTTCGTTCCGGCCGCGCTCGTTCGCCGACGCGCTGGCAGCCTCGGCCAAGGCCCGCGCCGCGTTCACCAGCGCCGACGTCGAGCGCCGCGCCACGATATTCTTGCAGCGCTCTGTGGCGCATGGCGTGAGCCGAGTGCGCACTCACACCGACGTCGATCCGGTCGTCGCCCTCAAATCGATGGAGGGCGTGCTGGCGGCGAAGCGCGCGATGGCCGGAAAGATCGATGTCGATGTGATCGCGTTCTCGACCTCGCGTAACGATCTCGCCGAACCGGAGGCGGTCGCGCGGCTCAGGTCCGCCATCGCGCTCAAGCCCGATTTTCTCGGATTGAGCGTCAATTCCAGCTCCGACCCCGAACGCGCCACCGCCGCGTTGCTCGATCTCGCCGAGCAAGCGGTCCTGCCAGTCGACCTCCACATCGACGAGCACCTTGAGCCGGACAGGATTCTCGCGCCGATGGTCGTGAAGGCGGTGGCGAAGCGCGGCCTCGGCAGCCGCGTCACCTTCAGTCATCTCTGCGCTCTGGCGACGCTCGACAAGAGCGCGGCGGGTGCGCTGATCGACGCCATCGCGAAAGCCGGCATTACGGTGATCGCGCTGCCGGAAACCAATCTCTTTTTGCAAGATCGCAGCGAGGCCACGCCCCGCCGGCGCGGCGTAACACTGGTGCGCGAATTGCTCGCGGCCGGCGTCAAGGTCCGCTTCGGCACCGACAATGTGCGCGACTGGTTCTTCCCGTTCGGCGACGGCGATATGCTCGACACCGCTCTGTTCACCGCAGTCACGGCAAACGTCGACAAGGACGCGCAGCTGATCGCCGGATTGTGCGACGGCCGGGCGACACTTGTCCCAGGCGACCCGGCCGACTTCGTGCTGGTGCCAGCCTCCTCGATAGAGGACGCGCTGGCGCGCCGCCCCGCCGGGCGCATCGTATTCAAAGCCGGCCGGCAGGTTGCCGGACCTTCGATCGCTTAAGTCTCCGACAGCACACCGAGCGCCATGAAATGGCGGCGGATGCGCTCGACGCAATCGACGAACTGCTTTTCGCTGCGGGTGTGGGCGCCGCGCGGTCGCGGCAGATCAAGCTCGAGAATGTCGGCGATGCGGCCCGGACGCGACGTCATCACCACGACGCGGTCCGCCAGCAGCACCGCCTCCTCGATGCTGTGGGTGATAAAAATCACCGTGTTGCGGTCGCGCAGCCAGATGCGCTGGAGGTCCAAGTTCATCTGCTCTCGGGTTAGCGCGTCGAGCGCGCCGAACGGTTCGTCCATCAGGAGCAGGCCCGGGTCCTGCACCAGCGCCCGGCAGATCGCCACGCGCTGACGCATGCCGCCCGAGAGCTCGGCCGGATATTTCTCCTCGAATTCGGCAAGGCCGACCGAGCGCAGCAGGTCGCGCGCCTTCTTGAGATGGGTCTCCTTGTCGAGCCTCTTGATCTCGACCGGCAGCATGACGTTGCTGAACACGGTGCGCCAGTCGAGTAGCACGTCGCGCTGGAACACGATGCCGGCCTTGCCGGCCGCGCCCTTCACCGGCACGCCGCCCACCGTGATCGTGCCAGTGGTCGCCGGGATCAGGCCCGACACCAGCATCATCAGCGTGCTCTTGCCGCAGCCGCTCGGCCCGACGATCGAGACGAACTCGCCCGCCGCGACGTCGAGATCGATCTCGCCGAGCGCGTCGACGGCGTCGCCGCTCGCGGTCATATAGCGCTTCGACACGCTGCGCAGACCGATCTGAACGCCGGAACCCGAAGGTGCCATCGGCTACTCGATCATCTCGGTGCGCATCCGGTTCCACGGCAACGCGAGCCGCTCGACCCAGGCGACTAGGTTGAACAGCAGTACGCCGAGCAGCGACAGCACCACCACGGCCGCGAACAGCAGCGCGGTGTCCAGCCGCACCTGGGAGATCAGTTGCAGGTAGCCGAGGCCCTGCTCGGCGGCAATGAATTCACCGACAGTCGCGCCGACCACCGCCTGCCCCATACCGACCTTGAGGCCGCCGAAGATGCTGGGCAGCGCCTTGGGCAACCTGATCTTGAGGAAGGTCGTCAGCTCGTTCGCGCCCATCGACTGCACGAGATAGATCATCTCCTTCTCGGCCGAGCGCATTCCCACCACTGCGCTGATGACGATCGGAAAGAACGAGATCAGGAACGCCACCATCACCTTCGGCAGAATGCCGTAGCCGAGCCACATCACCAGGATCGGCGCCAGCGCGACCTTGGGGATGGTTTGCAGCGACACCATGAAGGGAAACGCAACGCGCTCGAAGATGCGCGAATAGACCGCCAGGACGGCCAGCGGAATGCCGATCGCGACGCTCATGCCGAAGCCGAGCACGATCTCCTGCGCGGTCACCATTCCGTTCACCAGCAGCAGCCACCACGACGATATGATCTTTTCGATGATCACCGACGGGCTCGGCAGGATGAAGTCCGGCACCTTGAACAACCAGCAGCCCAGCTCCCACAGCACGAAGATGGCCGCGAAAATGCCGAGCACCGGTCCGCTGTTGACGATCCAGGAGCGCAGTCGCCCGATTTTCACCGGCGCTGCAGTCGTTGCCGCGATTGCCATGAATGCCTCCTCGCGCGCGGCGCCTCCCGCCGCGCAGCCGGTTTCAATCCGTCGTGCCGTCACCTATTGCAGATAGGCGTTTGAGAAGTAGGCGTTGAGCGGCTTGATGTCGGTGATGCCGCCGGTCTCCTTCAGGAGATTCAGGGTGGCCTGCCAGTCGGCGTCAGCCTGCCAGCCGATCGGCTTCCCGGCCGGGGCATTGGTGGAGGCGACCGTCGCCTCGACCTGCGCGTCGAGCACGTCCGGCTGCTCGGCCACCACCATGTGCTTCGCCATGATCTTGGCCGCCTCTTTCGGATTGGCCATGGCGTCGCGATAGCCCTTGGCGGTTGCCCGCAGGAGCTTCTTTACCGTCTCGGGGTTCTGCTCGGCGAAGGCGTTGCTGACATACATCGATGAGCCGAGCACGCTCAGACCAAAATCGGTCACTTTAATCATGTTGAACTTCACGCCCGCACGCTTCTCGATCTGCGGCAACTCGTTGCTGAGATAGACCGACATCACGTCGATCTTGCGGGTAAGGAACTGCATCGTGCGCGCGGAAGCGTCCATCTGGATCAATTGGATCTTGCTGAGGTCGACGTTGTTGAGCCGCGCGAACGGACGGATCATGTCGCCGAACGTCTCGCCAACCGAGATCGCCAGCCGCTTGCCCTCGAGATCCTTCGGACCCTTGAGCGGCGTATCGGGGTATGCGATCACGCCCATCGGCGCGCTGGTCTGATAGAGCGCCACGACCTTCACCGGCAGGCCCTGGCTCACCGCCTGCGCGGCAGCGACGGCCGGCCCATAGCCGAAATTCTCGTTACCCGCCGCCAGCGCCTTGAGCACGTTCTGCGCGCCGTTGCCTTCAGCGAGCTGCACGTCGAGCCCTTCGGCCTTGTAGTAGCCCTTTTCCAAGGCCACGTAGAGCGGCGCGTACTCGCCCTTGAGCTTCCAGGTGAAACGCACTGTCAGCTTTTCGAGACTCTGCCCGTAGGCGACGTTCTCAGGCGCGCCGGCCATCGTTAGCGTCGCCAGCAGACTCACCGCGATGGCGATTTTCATTACCTTTGTCTTTGGTTTCATGACTTTGCCCCTCGAAGTTCTGTCTCCGGCGCTTCGTCGGATCAACGATCTCACACCCTATTTCATGGCGCAAACCCGGTCGCGGGCGGCGGGAGCATTTGTCGCAATCTTTCCACTGACCGCTGAATCTCGAGGCAACAAGCTGTGCCAACGCAGCACCGAGCAACGCCATCACCGCCTACAGCGATGGCGGCTTGCGCCCAATATGGCGTTCCGTGCCGCGATAGCGCCGCGACGATCCTGATTTCACCATCAGGACAACGAACGCAGTTTGCCCGGATTCAACAGCTTCATCGGATCAACCGAGGCCCGAAAAGCCATCTTCCGCCCCTCGGGATCGAAGCGGCCTCCATCTTCGAGCTTGAAGATGTGGGGGTTATTGAGCATACAGCCGTCCGCCTCGAAGGAGCGCATGATCTCGTTCAGCCGCTGCTCCGTCGTGTATCGAATGAGGGGCAGTCCGCCGATCCGGCAACAGCCCTTCTCTTTTGTATATTCGTGATGCATCAGAACTTCGTCACCGAAGCGACGCATCTGCTCCTCCGCGAGTTTCGGTTCGTACGGGTTCGGCATCACGACCTGGAGATAGGTCCAGCCCCGATCGACCTGCAGCGCCATCAAAGTCGTATGATTGAACGCCGTTTCGTGAATGCGCCGCAAATTGGCAGCGGCGCTTTGTGTATCGCTGACCGCCATTGAACGATGCCCGTTGAACGTGGCGGCGAGCGCGAAGTAGCGATCGACGTCGCTCTCCTTGACCATCGAAAACATCGCGTCGCGGCTGCCGTCGAAATACTTGTGCAGTCGTTTGTAGAACGGCCCAAACCGGCGCTCGACGGCACTCAACAAGAAGATGTCGAGATCGCTGTCGAATGCCGCATTCCCAAAAGCGATAACGTCTCCATAGGTTGGGAAGGTCGCGATGCAATCGATCCATTTCTCCGCCGGAACCAACTTGAGTTGGGCCTCGAGCATGATCCCGGTCGTACCCCAGGAGTGAAAAACGAAACCCACGTCGTCGCCGGAGAGCGTCAGAATCCGCGGGGGCTCCTCGATGGTCATAATTCTAACAGACTGGATCATTCCGGAATCGCGAATGATGCCGTGACGGACGGAGCCAATGCCCGCAAAGCCGCCACCGAGATAACCTCCGATCGTGGCCGATCGCATGGTCGACGGATACATCATCAGTTGCTGGCCCGATGCCAAAGCCGCTTCGAGCGCTGTGCCGATAACTGCCCCGGCTTGCACGCGAATGCTGCCGGATTCCACCGCCGTGACTTTGTTGAGGCCGGTCATGTCAACGAGCACGCCCCCTTTGAGGGGTACAGATTGCCCGTAGTTGCCCGTACCACCGCCCCGAACGGTCAATGGAATTCGATGCTTGACGGCTGCCACTACCACAGCGGCGATTTCCTCCTCGCTCCGCGGCTGAACCACGACGTCCGCCAAGCAATTCTGAAGTTGCGGGGTAAGCACCGGGCTGTACCAGTGAAAGTCGTGGGACTTTTGGCGTAGTTGACGCTCATCAACCGTCGAACTGACATTGCCGATGTCCTGGCGAAACTGCTCGACAAGCGTCTGACTTGCCATTTTGTCCTCTTGAAACTTCGGCGGCGGGGCTCAAACTTGCCTGCTGCGCCACGAACGGCGTCACGAGCATTCTTTCTAACCAATTGGATCGGCCGAACAACCGTTTTCAAAGCCTGCGCAGTATTTCCGAACTTAACGGCTTTCCAAACACTGAGAGAGAGTATGAGTGGAACTCAGGCGGATAGCCGCCTGCGGCCGGAATAGCCGGTTAGGCGGGATTCGCGACGCCCTGGATAGTTCGCGCGAAGGTCCCACACTTCATTAGAAGTTTTAGGGCAGGCCCGAAAATTGATCCTTTGCGCTCGGGCGAGTGATTGCAGCATATCGAGATCTCGAAGCGCGATGGGTTAGTCCAGGCAGCTGCCCGGTTCCACACCAGCCGAACAGCGCACGGCCGTTGTCGCCGTCGCAGGCCACACGATGATCAACCATGAAACTGGGTACCTGCAACGACGCATGCTGCTCAGCGCCTTTGCCGTCCTCGCTGGGAGCGTCGTTATTGGATCTAACAAAATAATGGCCGCGATCGAGCAGAACACCCTCAAACGCCGGGGCGTCGGCTTGCGCGCATTCAACTCAGAGCGCGCCTCTGCGGGATTTACTCTGTTTGCCCCGCATTTCGTGGAAAACAGAAGCGTGTATCTCATCGACCTTCAAGGCAAGGTCGCCCACACCTGGGACATGCCCTACCCGCCCGGCCTGTCCGGCTATCTCACAGAGCGCGGGACGCTGTTTTACAACGGGCGTACTCCAGAAGAGAGCTTTCTCAGTCGCTTTCCCTTCAAAGGCGGCGTGGTCCTGGAAGCGGACTGGAATGGTAAGGTGCTCTGGGAAGTACGCCATCCCGACCATCATCACCACGGCATCCTGCTGCGTAATGGAAACGTGCTCTTGCATTGCATGGGCGAAGTACCTGAGGAGATTGCCCAACGTGTCGTAGGAGGGATCGACGAACACAACATGCTGTCCGGCCAATACGCTGCCCGATCGGGGGCTGAAGCCGGCAAGATGTACTCCGATTATTTGGCGGAGGTGACCCCTTCAGGGCAGACAGTTTGGCAGTGGCGCACGTGGGAGCATCTCGACCCCGTGGCGGATGGCATCGTCGAGGTGCAGGCGCCGCGCACGCTGTGGGCTCAAGGCAATAGCGTCCAGGAGTTACCCGACGGCGATATCCTCGCCAGCTACCGGCCGACCTCCACGGTCATTCGCATCTCGCGCAAGACCGGCAAAATCCTATGGAAGCTTGGCGCACCTACGGTCGCGGGCCAACATGCGCCAACCCTCTTGGAGAACGGCAACATCCTGATATTCGACAACGGACCTCATCGTCTCGACGATGCTGTACCGTATTCGAGGGCAATCGAGGTCGATCCGGCGACAAACGAGATCGTGTGGAAGTATCAGGACAAGCCGGCTTGGAATTTCTTCTCGCCGCGCATGGGCTGCGCGCAACGGCTGCCGAACGGGAATACGTTGATCACCGAGTCGTCTTTCGGACGCTTCTTCGAAGTCACCAAAGAAGGAGAGATCGTCTGGGAATACGTAAATCCATTCTTTGGTAAGCCCTTTTTCGGCGGCCCGCCAACCTCTGAGAGCAACCAGGTCTTCCGGGCGGTCCGCTACAGCGCGGCGGAGGTCGCCCGAGCCCGGGGGGCAGGCTGAGACAGGCCACGTGACCAGCACCATGCGCCGACGCGAGGAGTGCGCACATATGGATATACAAAGGCCTCTTTCTATATCCCCTCGGCAATTTGCGGCGCCCGCAAGTGTGATGGTTCGACCGCTCCTGCTCAAGCCGCAATGGATGAACGGGCTTTCAGAGCGACTGCTCGTGAGCCATTACGAAAATAACTACGGCGGCGCGCTGCGACGGCTGAACGCCATTAGAGCGCGACTTGCGGCCCTCGACTGGGCGCGCACGCCCGCGTTCGAGACCAATGGCCTCAAGCGCGAAGAGCTGATTGCTGCGGGCTCTGTGATCCTGCACGAGATCTATTTCGATTCTCTCGGCGGACACGGCGACAATCCGCCCACCGGGCTTGCCGAGCCGCCCGCCGGACTCGCCCAGGCGCTCGAGCGCGATTTCGGCAGCGTCATGGCGTGGCGCGCCGAGTTTACCACCATGGCAAAGGCGCTAGCGGGTGGTTCAGGCTGGGCGATCCTCGCTTGGTCCGAGCGCTTGGGCCGGCTCGTCAACCAATGGGCGGCAGATCACGCGCACGGCCTGCCAGGTGCTACTCCGATCCTCGCGCTGGACATGTACGAGCATGCCTATCATCTCGATTTTGGCGCGAACGCGGCTGCCTATGTCGATCACGTGATGAGGAACCTGAATTGGGAGCGAATAGAAGCGCGGTACCGTCTGGCAATCGGCGAAGTAGCGGGAGAAGACGAGCTCTTCCTCCCCTTCGGCGCACCGGCGCAAGAAGAGGCGCGGATTTCGGCCGAGGAGCTGAAGGCCGCGCTCGAGGATGACGATGATCGCCGACCGGTACTCCTGGATCTCTGTCTGCCCAGGGACCTGCCTCGACGCACCGATATGCTGGCGGGCGCCTCCATGCACGCTCCCGCCGCGCTCCCGAGCTGGATCAAGGAGCTGCCGCGAGACCGGCCGATCGCGGTTTATTGCATTTGCGGATTTCAGGTCAGTGGCACGGCCGTGACCGAGCTGCGAAAGCGGGGCTATGACGCCAAGGCTCTCGTCGGCGGGATTACCGCCTGGCATGCAATCGGCGGCTCCACTGTCCCGCTGGACACCTCTACCTACGAGAAAGCGCAACAATAAGTGGCGCGCCACAATCGATGCCAAGCTGACGCGCGCTCTCCGCCCGCGCCGTTCGCTTAGGCATTGACCTAAGTATCGGCTCGAGGTATGGTTAGGCATATGCCTAACCAACAAATGCATCTCGACCGGGTCTTTCGCGCGCTGGGCGATCCCACGCGGCGCGCCGTGCTGAGCCGGCTCAGCGCCGGCCCCGCCGCCGTGAGCGAGCTGGCGCGTTCCTCCGACATGGCGCTGCCATCTTTCGCGCAGCATCTCGACGTTCTCGAAGAGAGCGGCCTGGTGCGCTCGCGCAAGGTCGGCCGCGTGCGCACCTATCGGCTCGTGCCGCAGCCGCTGAAGGCGGCAGAGCGCTGGATGGCGCAACAGCGCGCGCTGTGGGAGCGCCGCCTCGATCAGCTCGACAAGTATCTCATGGAGCTGAAGGAGGAGATGAAGTGACTGTCACGCTACAACACGATCCGCGGCTTGATCTTATTCTCGAGCGCGTGGTCGACGTCGCGCCCGAGCTCGTATGGGCGGCGTGGACCGTGCCCGAGCACATCAAGAAATGGTTCACGCCGGCGCCGTGGAAAACGGTCGATTGCCAAATCGACCTTCGCCCCGGCGGCATCTTCCGCACGGTGATGCGCTCGCCGGAAGGTCAAGACATAACGAACGTCGGCTGCTTCCTCGAGATCGTGGCGAACCGCAAGCTGGTGTGGACCGTGGCGCTCAAGCCCGGCTACCGGCCGTCTGATCCGACCTTCGATGTCCCGACCTTCAGCGCGATCATCATGATGAAGCCGCACGGAAAAGGAACGAAATACACCGCGCTTGCCATGCATAAGGACGAGAAGGATCGCAACGCGCACGATCGCATGGGCTTCAGCGAAGGTTGGAGCAAGGCGCTCGATCAGCTCGTCGCCGCGGCGAAGACGATGTAGGGCGCCCGCGATCGCGTCGGTACCACATCGTCACCCGCGGGCTTGACCACGCAAGTCGGATTTACCCGACTTGCGCACTTAAAGCGCCCGAAATCGGGTAGACCCGATTTCGGGTGGTCCATCATTCTTGGCGAAAAGTTTTGCGAAGGAGATGGATGGCCGGGGCATAAGCGCGTTCACGCGCGTCTTCCGACGCGCTATGCCCGGCCATGACGGCGCACGCGGTACCACATCGTCAGCCGTGGGCGGCGCATCATGTTGGAAAATTTTTTTGACTACACCCAACTACGCCATTGACTACGTATCGTGCCTATGCTAGTAAGGTGCCCAGCCTCGCTCATTGAGGGCGTGTTCTAGCTGTTTGACATGGTGAGAGAGATCGTAGCCCGGATTGAGCGAAGCGAGATCCGGGGCAGATGGCTCCCGCATTTCGCTGCGCTCAATGCGGGCTACGAAGCTACGAACGCGTCCGACGCTATCGCGTGTCCCGGACGCGGTGCAGCGCTGCGCCCGGGACACGGGAGTTGCCGCGACGCACTGCTGCGTCGTGTGAAGAACCAACCTTCACGTGTGGTCGGATCCGCTCCATTGTTTCCGGCCTGTTATTTACAATGAAAACCGCAACTCGAACGTGTGAGCCGTCAGCGCGCGATGCGATCGAGAGCACAGGCAGGCGTAGGGTGGGCAAAATCGCCTGACGCGTTCTAGCGGCATTGGCACGCCAAGCCGCGATCTTGCCCTCGCGGAATATACGTTCGTCATTATTGATTGCCCCCTCCCACTGAACTCGAGAACGCATGGACCGGCTCACAAATTGATGCTTGTGCCAGCGCGGCAAATTGGGCACATGAGCCGCTTTGGCGCCGCCGCCCAAGGGCTGCGCCGCGGTCGGAGACGGGAATGAGGCTGGGCTACTTCACCATGCCGGTGCACCCCATGCACCGCGACAAGCTCGGTTTCTACGACGCCTTCATGGGCGAGCACCTCACCGACGCCTGCGAGACCATCACCAACAGCATGATGTTCCACGCCTCGCTGATCCCGGCGACGACGCGGATCAAGCTCGCCACCGGCACCGCGAACCTCTCCCATATGCACCCCGTGCTGATCGCGGTGCAGGCGGCGATGTTCGATCATTTGGCCGAAGGCCGCTTCATCCTGGGCGTGAGCCCCGGCGCGCTGACCACCGACGCCGAGGCGCTCGGCATCCTCGACGAGGATCGCAACAAGATGTTCGCCGAGGCGATCGACGTCATCCTCGCCATCTGGGAGCGCGGTCCTCCCTACGACATCGACTTTCCCGACAACCGCTACAAGGTCTCGACCGCGCGCACCATGACGCTCGATCTCGGCGTCGGCATCATGGCCAAACCCTACCAGAAGCCACGGCCGGAGATCGTGGGCACGGTAGTGGCGCCGTTCTCGCCCGGCGTCGTGCTGATGGGAAAGCGCGACTTCCATCCGCTGTCGGCCAACTTTCTCTTGTCCAAGCACTTGAAGTCGCACTGGCAGAATTACTGCAAGGGCAAGGCCGAGGCGGGCGCGGAAGCGAACGTCGCGGACTGGCGGGTGGCGCGCGCGATCTGCGTGCTCGACGACGACAAGGCGGCGGCGCGCTACGGCCGCTACGACGAGAAGAGCCCGTACCGGTTCTATTACGAGCAGATGCGCGCCAAGATGGAGCGCGGCAAACGGCTCTACGTGTTCAAGTCCTACAAGGAGCAGCCCGACGAGGAGATCACCCACGACTACGTCATGGATCACTGCGTCATCCACGGCAGCGTCAACAAGGTGGTCGACCAGATCCTGGCGTTGCGCGAGGAGATCGGCGATTTCGGCGAGCTGGTTTACGCCGGGATGGACTGGGTCGAGCCCGCGCTCAACAAGCGTTCGATGCAGCTGATGGCCGAGGAGGTCATGCCGCGGGTGAATGCCGCGATCGGCAAGTCCGCCGCCGCGGCGTGAGTGACTGGGTCATGCGCGGGCTTGACCCGCGCATCCATCTTCTTTGCAAAAGAGTCTTTACGAAGATGGATGGATTGCCGGGTCGTAAGCGCGTTTACGCGCGTCTTTGACGCGCTATGCCCGGCAATGACGACCTTAACCTGGCGCGTCCCCGCCCTCGCGGGGACGACAAGCATCTCGTTCACCGGATCTGCTCCGCCGGCGGCAACGCGATCCAGGTCCGCTCCCGCATGCTGCGATGGCAGGCGTCCGCGAACGCGACGTCGCGAATGCCGGCCGCGAAGTCGGACTCGAGCGGCGCGTCGGCCGCCACATGCCGCAGGAATGCTTCCCAACCCACGCGGTAGGGGTTGCAATAGGCCGCGAGCGGCGGCGCTTCGATCCATCCGCTGCGGTAGTCGGCGCCGATGTCTTTCATCACGCTGAAATAAGCGATCGCCGGCGTGTGCGCCGTCGACTGCACGTGGCATCGATGCAGGCCCGCGACCGCCGAGCCCTTGCTGCCATCGACCTGCAGCGTGAGAAGGTCGTCGCGGCGCACCCGCGTCGCCCACGAGCTCACGATGGTGCCGAAGGCGCCGCCCTCGACCTCGACCAGGGTCGCGGCCGAATCCTCGACCGCGACGCCGTAGCGCTCGCCCCGCTCGTCGACGCGCTCGGGCGTGGCGATCCACGCGCTCGACGCCACCCGCACGATGCGGCCGACGATGCTTTCGATGACGTAGCGCCAGTGCGGGTACATATCCAGAATAATGCCTCCGCCGCCGGCGCGATAATTCCAACTCGGCCGCTGGCAGGGCTGCTCGCTGCCGTCGAACACCCACCAGCCGAACTCGAGCTTGAATCCCGCGACGCGTCCGAGCTCGCCGCCCTTCATGAGCGCGGCAAGCTTCTGTAGTCCCGGCAGATGGATCTTGTCCTCGACCACGCCGTGCTTCACGCCGCGCTTCTGCGCCTCCCGCAGCAAGGCCACTCCCTGCGCGGCGGTCGGGGACAGCGGCTTTTCGCAATAGACGTGCTTGCCGGCGGCGAGCGCCTTTTCCACCACGGCGACGCGTCCTTGCGTTGCGGCGGCGTCGAAGAAGATGGCGTAGGCGGGGTCCGCGAGCGCCGCGTCGAAATCGGTGGTCCAATCCGCGAGCTTGTGGGCGCGCGCGACGGCGGCAAGGCGCGCGGCGTCGCGGCCCGCGAGCAGCAAATGCGGAACCAGTCGGTCGTCGCCGAGCGCAAGCCCGCCCTCGTCGATGATCGGGATCAAGGCGTTCGCCAGATGCTGGGTCGAGGCGATGCGGCCGGTCGCGCCGTTGACAATGATGCCGATCGTGTGGCTCGCCATCGTGCAATTCCGTTGTGCTGCGCGATCGTTGCGGGACTATGCTATGCCGCTTGCATGCGTGTCCACGTCGCGGGAGGGCAAGGTGCCGCGCCACATCGTCTGCCTGACTTTTGACTTCGACACGCAATCGGGTTTCATCGCCCGCGGGATGACGAGCCCGACGATGCTGTCGCGCGGGGAGTTCGGCCTTATCGGCGCGCAGCGGATTCTTGCCTTGCTCAAGTCTCACGGAATTCGCGCCACCTGGTTCGTGCCGGGATTTACCATCGAGAGCCATCCGCGCGCGTGCGAAGCGCTGCTGCCCGACGGGCATGAAGTGGCGCACCACAGTTGGGCGCACATCCCACCGGCGCAACAGACGCGCGCGGAAGAGGAAGCGGATCTCTTGCGCGCCAACGATGCCATCGCCCGCCTGACCGGCCACAAGGCGCGCGGCTATCGCTCGCCATCGTGGGACTTGAGCGAGAGCACGATCGATCTGCTGCTCGCCCACGGCTTCCTCTACGACTCGAGCCTGATGGGCGCCGACTATTGGCCCTATCGCGCGCGCCGCGGCGATCACGTCGAGCTGGGCAAGCCATACGGTTACGGCGAGCAAAGCGAGCTGATCGAGATGCCGATCAGCTGGTCGCTCGACGACTATCCGCATTTCGAGTTCGTGCGCACGCCAACCGCAGTGCTGCCCGGTCTGCAGTCGGCGCGCACGGTGATGGAGAACTGGCTCGACGAGTTCCGCTACATGCAGCAGACGGTCGACTGGGGCGTGCTGACCTACACCATGCATCCCTACGTGATCGGCCGCGGCTATCGCATGCTCGCGCTGGAAGGACTGCTGAAGGATTTGGCGGCCGCCGGCGCAGTGTTCATGACCATGGAAGATGCCGCCAGAGAGGCGCAAGCGCTGATGTTCGCGCCCGATGCTGATTCCACTCCGTGATCTTTCCATGTGTCATTGCCGGGCATAGCGCGTCGAAGACGCGCGTAAGCGCGCTTATGACCCGGCAATCCATCCTCGCAAGACGATGGACCACCCGAAATCGGGTCTACCCGATTTCGGGCGCTTTAAGTGCGCAAGTCGGGTAAACCCGACTTGCGTGGTCAAGCCCGCGGGTGACGTGCTAGAGACCAAACGCCACGTACTCATTCGCGCATGGCGGCCCGTTGGCCACGTGCATGGTCCGCGCCTCGAGCTCGATGAGCACGGCGCCGACCGTCATCGTGCGTTTCTCGCTCGGCTGGCTCGGATCGGGATGGCGGCAGATCGCATACGGCTCGCCGAAATGGTCCATCGCGGCCGCGCGCATCTGCGCGAAAGCGAGCGCGCCGCGATGGGGATAGAGCAGCGCTCGCATGCGATCGGCGCGGTAGAGCGTGTTGGGGGAAATCTTCTCCAGCAGCGATTCCCCGTGTCCCGCCGCCAGGAAATGGTTCGAATGGGTGATGATGCCGTCTTGCGCGTCGAGTCGGCTCACGTGGTCGGGGCTTGACTCGATATTAACGACGTGGCCGCCGGCCGCGCCGATCACGAAATTGGCCGAGCAGGTGCGAGCCGTCTCGGTCACCGGCCGCGACGCCTGCTCGAATCGCTCCGCGTCCATCACCTCGCGGCAGCGCACGTGGAACGGCTTTTGATAGGGATTGCGGCCGTCGTGGGTCGAGGCGAGACCGTTTTCGACCAGGCCGATCCCGCATTCGTTGACCCCCATCTTGCCGCCCGCGATCCCGGCCTCGGTGAGGCAGACGAAACTCGGCGCTCCCTTTCGCCGTGCGCGCAACACGAAGGTGCGGCCGTGCACGCCTTCGAGCCAATCCCAATTCTGCCCGAGCCAGGTGTGGCGATCGGCGGTCGCCTCGGGCAGCAAGCCGAACGTGGTGCAGCCGTCGAGGCCGAGCTCGAGCAGCTCTTTCTTCGTCTGCCCCTGCTTCGCCTCTTGGCCGAACAGCGTGAAGGCGAGCTCGTAGCGCGCATTGAGCAGCGCAATGGTGTCTTCGCTCTGTCCTGCGCCGTCGGCAATTCCCCGCATTTCCTCGGCGTAGGCGCCATTGTGCGCGGCGATCGCCTTGCGCCACCTCGCGGCCTCGGCAAAGGCCTCATCCCGATCAAGGCCCGAGGCGGCGAAGCGGCGAAGATAGGTCGCGACGTTGTCGGCGATCTCGCGCGCGAATCGCCGGCCATGGGCGAGACCGCATGCATGCGCGTCGCCCTCGGTCGTCAGGTGCGCAATGGCGGTCATGGGTGCTCACATCGCCGGGAGGCGGGATGCCTGTTCGGCCAGCCGCGCGATCTCGGCGCCATGATTGCGAAAATAGTGCTTGAACCAAAACGTGAAGGCATGCGGGTTGCGCGCGATGCGGCGGCCGATATCGTCGAACGACAGGTGCGCGATGTCGGCGATCTCGGCGGGGTCCGGTTTGGGCGCGGACTTGAGCCGCCCGAAATAGACGTAGACGAATTCGTTCTCGTGCATGCCGTTGCCGAGCGCGGCCTGGTAGCGCGCGAAAAAGCCGAACGACAGCGCGCTGGTCACGCCGAGCTCCTCGCGGAGCCGCCGGCGCGCCGCCGCGATCGTGCGTTCGCCGCGACGCGGATGGCCGCAACAGGAATTCGCCCACAATCCGCCCGAGTGATATTTGTCCGGGCTGCGCTGCTGGACCACGATGCGCCCGCGCGCGTCGACCACGAAGATCGAAAACGCGCGATGCAGGAGCCCGGCGCGATGAATCGCGGTTTTGCCCGCCGAGCCGGTGGCGCGGTTGCGTTCGTCGACCAGGATCAGTTGCTCCTCGGAGGTGTTGCGCGTCATGGCTTGTTCGCCTGCCGCAAGTCCTTGACGCGCACCGCCTTGCCCTGCGAGCGCGGGACCTCGCCCGGTGCCTTGAGCACGACGCCGCAGCTCACGCCTACCATTGCCTTGATGTGCTCGCGCACGTCGGCGGCGATTTTGGCCGCGAACGGCGCATCGCGCGGGGCAGGGGTCGCAAGCTCGACTTCGATGGTGATCGCGTCCATCGGCCCGTCGCGCGTGAGCACCAGCTGATAGTGCGGGGCAAGCCCGGGAAAGCCCACCAGGAACGCCTCCAGCTGGGACGGATAGACGTTGACCCCGCGGATGATCAGCATGTCGTCGCTGCGCCCGGTCACGCGCAGCATGCGGCGATGGGTGCGCCCGCAAGCGCAAGGCTCCTCGATCAGTCGGGTGATGTCGCGCGTGCGGTAGCGCAGCATCGGCAGCGCCTCCTTGGTAAGCGTGGTGAGGACCAGCTCGCCGGCTTCGCCCAGCGGCAACGGCTCCGTGGTATCCGGGTCGATCACCTCGCAGAGGAAATGATCCTCCCAAAGGTGCAGGCCGTGCTGCGCCTGATGGCATTCGCTGGCGACGCCCGGCCCGATGATCTCCGACAACCCATAAATGTCCATGGCCTTGATGGCGAATTTCTCCTCGAGCTCGCGCCGCATGGCGTCGCTCCAGGGTTCGGCGCCGAAGCAGCCGTAGCGCAGCGGCAGCGCGCGCAGATCGACGCCCATGCCCGCCGCGACCTCGGCGATGTTGAGCGCGTAGGAGGGCGTCGCGCCCAGAATATGCGCGCCGAAGTCCTTCATCAGCATCACCTGCCGTTCGGTGGCGCCGCCCGAGACCGGCACCGTGGTCAGGCCGAGTCGCTCGGCGCCGTAGTGGAACCCGAGGCCGCCAGTGAACAGCCCGTATCCGTAGGCGTTGTGAAGGATATCGCCGGGGTTGGCGCCCATAGAGGCGAGCGAGCGCGCCATCAGATCCGACCACAGGTCGAGATCGGCGCGGGTATAGCCGACGACCGTCGGCTTGCCGGTGGTTCCCGAGGAGGCGTGCAGCCGCAGCAGCTCCTCGCGCGGCACCGCGAACAGACCGAAGGGGAAATTGTCGCGCAGGTCCGCTTTGACCGTGAACGGAACGCGCGCGATGTCGGCGAGCGTCTTGAGATCGTCCGGCCGCACGCCGGCGGCGTCAAGCTTGCGGCGAAACGGCGGAACTTGGGCATAGGCGCGCGCGATCGTCTGTTTGAGGCGATGAAGCTGCAGCGTCTCGAGCTCGTCGCGCGCCATGGTCTCGGCGGCGCGATCGAACATGAAGGTCTCCTCGTTGCGACGCGCGTGCGCCATGCGTCATCCCGATCGCGCGGCAAAGCGCGCGGCCTTGGCTTTGATACGCTCGAAGGTCTTGGCTTTGTCGACGACGAAGCGGGTGTGGGTGCCGGCGCCGACAGTGTCGAGTTCGTCCTTGACCGCGACGTCGAACGACACCTTGCGGCCGTCCACCGCAAGCACGCGCACCGTGATCTCGACCGTCATGCCCAGCAGCGTCGGCGCGAGATGCTTGACGGCGACCTCCATCCCCACGGAATCCTCGCCGGGATCGGCGTGTTCCATGATGAGATCGCGGCAGGTGTATTCGATGTCGCGGATCATCGTCGGCGTGGCGTAGGTGCGTGCTTCGTCGCCCATGAAGCTGATGGTGCGCTCCGGGCCGATGGTGATGCGGTTGACCCGGGATGCGCCCGGTTGAAGGCCTGGCTTCATGGGTTTGCTCTCCTTACGGGCCGATATAGCCGGAAAATCCCGCGGCGTGCGAGCCGTCGTTGCCGCAGCCCGGCGTTGGCTGGCGCGTCGACCGGATTGAGGGGGGTGTCGGCGACCGCGCAAGCCGCGCGCCGCGTGTCCTGAGGATAATCGGGCAGGGAGCATTGAGGTGCCTGGGGCGAAACATTAAAGTTGCGATTCCATCCGTTGCTCCTGGCCACTCCTCATCCCCAATGATCAGCACATCCAAGCTCGTTCCCTACGCACATTATACCCTGACCGACGCCGTCATTCCCGAGCTTCCCGGCCATTACCGCGGCAAGGTGCGCGAGAACTACGATCTCAGAAACGGCGCGCGCATTCTCATCGCCACCGATCGGGTGAGCGCCTTCGACCGCAACCTCGCCGTGATCCCGCTGAAAGGGCAGGTGCTGACGCAGACCGCGCGTTTCTGGTTCGAGGCCACGCAGAGCCTCTGTCCCAATCACGTCATCGAATATCCCGATCCCAACGTGCTGGTGAGCAAGCGTCTCCGCATGATGCCGGTCGAGATCGTGGTGCGCGATTATCTCGCCGGCACCACCTCCACCTCGATCCTGCAGATGTACAAAAAAGGCGCGCGCGAGATGTACGGCCACCGTTTCGAGGACGGGCTGCGCGACAACCAGAAACTCGCGCACACGATCATTACCCCCACGACCAAGGCGGAACAGGGCGCGCATGATGCGCCGCTCAGCGCGGACGAGATCGTGGCGCGCAAGCTCTTGACCGAACAGCAGTGGCGCGACGTCTCGCAGAAGGCGCTGGCGCTGTTTGCGTTCGGCAGTGAGATGGCGGCGCGGCAGGGGCTGATCCTGGTCGACACCAAATACGAGTTCGGTTTCGACGCCAACGGCACCATCGTCCTGGCCGACGAGGTTCACACCCCCGACAGCAGCCGCTACTGGCTTGCCGAGAGCTATCCCGAGCGCTTTGCCGCCGGCGCGCCGCCCGATGCGCTGGACAAGGACTTCATCCGGCGCTGGATAGCGGCGCGCTGCGATCCCTACACCGATCCCGTTCCCGAAATCCCGCAGGACGTCATCTTGCAGGCCGCGGCCACCTATATCGACGTCTACGAAAAGGTCACCGCGTGCGAGTTTACGCTGCCCGACCTCTCGATTGCGCCGCTTGCCCGCGTGCGCGCAAACCTCAAGAAATATTTCGAGAAGGCGGCGTAGCCGGCGGCGCTCTTCCCACCTTCCGTTCGTGGGGGTGAGCGGAAGTCTCAAAGGGCACCGCTTTCACAGCAGCGGCGATTTGGCTAGTGTCCGCGCGCCGTGACCAGCACACGCGAGACCGATGCCGGTGAATGCCTTGCGGCGGCGGGGTTACCCGCCGGCGAGGTCAAGGCCTGGCTGCAGGCGGAACCGGGCGAGACCGCCGATTTTCCCGCCGATCGCGAGAAATTCTCCGGCTATTGGCGGACATCGGCGCGTCTCCTCGGGCGGCTGCCGTTAAAGCCGCGGCGCAACGCAAGCGAGCACGCCGCGGCGCAAGCGATTCAAGACGCGGCGCGGAACGCCCGCGTGCGCTTTCTGCGCCGCCACGTCGACGCCGTCTACGATGCATTGACGGTGCGGCGGTCGCGCTTCGTGCGGGTCGAGGAGCTGGTGATCCGCGCCGCCGGCGTGGTGCCAGGGCTCGTTCCGACGCCACAGGAGATCGCCGCCGAGGACGGCTCGATCCAGCGCGACAAGAGCGGCCTCGAGATCGATCAGGGCCTGTTTCTCTCGGCGGTGCTCGGCAGCGAGCGCTGCGGGCGGCACCTCTGCCACGCTATGTTGCTGCCGCGGCCCGAGGCGCAAGCCTTGCTGGCGCAGTTCGAGCGCGATGGCACGGTGAACCTCGACGGCGCATCGGTTCACCGCGTCGGCAAGGCCGCGGTGGTGACCCAGGACAATCCGCGGTTTCTCAATGCGGAAGATCAGACCTCGCTCGACGGCGCGGAAATCTGCGTCGATCTCGCGCTGCTCGATCCCACCACCGAGATCGCGGTCATGCGCGGCGCCGTCGTCGAGCATCCGAAATACAAGGGGCGCCGCGTGTTCGGCGCCGGCATCAATCTCACGCATCTCTATCACGGCCGTATCCCGTTCGTTTGGTATCTCCAGCGCGATCTCGGTTACGTCAACAAGATCTATCGCGGGCTCGCGTTTGCCGACGACGCGCCGCCCGACGAGTTCGGCGGCAACACCATCGAGAAGCCCTGGATCGCGGCGGTCGAAGCCTTTGCCATCGGCGGCCACTGCCAAGTCTTGCTGGTGATGGACTATGTGCTGGCCGAGCGCAGCGCATTCCTCACCTTGCCCGCTCGCAAGGAAGGCATCATCCCGGGCGCGGCCAATATGCGCATGCCGCGCTTCACCGGCGACCGCATTGCGCGGCAGGCGATCCAGTACGAACGCCGGCTCGACTGCGACAGCCCGGAAGGACGGCTGATCTGCGACGAGATCGTCGAGACCGGCGAGATGGACGCGGCCATCGAACGCGTGGTCAAGGGACTGACCAACTCGGGCGTGGTGAGCGCCGCCGGCAACCGGCGCGCCTTCCGCATCGCGCAGGAGCCGCTCGACATGTTCCGCGCCTATTTCGCCGTCTATGCGCGCGAGCAGGCCTATTGCCACTTCAGCCCGGCCTTGATCGCAAATCTCGAGCGCTACTGGAACGCGCAGAGCCGCAAGCCTTGATGCTCCTTGGCGCTGTGGCGAAAATGCTTTACCACCGTGCAGGACGGATTTCGGACCATTTGCGAAAACGGCGGGCGGAGCACTCGCCGCCTCACGAGGGAGCCCAAGAACCATGCAAAAAGCATTGCGCAAGGAAAAACTCGCCGCCGGCCAAGCGAACCATGCGGCTGATCTGCGCACCGCGCTCGACTGGCTGCGCGGGCAGGGGGACCTGATCGAGACCGACAAAACGGTCGATCCCGACCTCGAAATCACCGGGCTGCAGAAGCACATGGACGGCGGCTGTCCGGTGCTGTTCAACAACGTCAAAGGCAAGCCCCATCACCGCGTCGTCACCAACCTGTTCGGCGACATGCAGGTGATCAACAAGATGTTCGGCTGGAAGGACGACGCCGAGCGGGTGAAGAAGCTCGCCTATGCGCTGCGCCGTCCGCTCAAGCCGGTCGAAATCCCGCAGCAGGACGCGCCGTGTCAGGAGCACGTGATCAAGTCGCCGAAGGACGTCAACGAGCACCTGGTGGCGATCCGGCACACCACCTACGAGCCCGAGCTGACCGTGGGCTCGGCCATCCGCTGCGTCACCGGCGAGCAATTCGATGGCGGGTCGGATCTCGGCTACAACCGCATGAACTTCCGCTGGGGCAACGTCGGCACGTTCCAGATCTCGCCCGGCTCGCACATGTGGCAGGTGGTGAACAAGTACTACAAGTCGAAGGAACCGGTCCCCATCACCATGTGCTTCGGCGTGCCGCCGGCCTGCACCTTGCTCGCGGGCGCGGGCTTCGACTACGCGGTGCTGCCGATGGGCTGCGACGAGATCGGCATTGCCGGCGCCGTGCAGGGCGCGCCGATCCGCTTGGTGAAGGCGCGCACCGTCAACGCCATGGCGCTCGCCGATTCGGAATTGGTGCTGGAGGGCTACGTCGATCCGCGCGACCGCCGGTTCGAGACCAAGGAATCGGAGGACGCCGGCGTGCAGGGCCGTTTCCACTTCCATCCGGAATGGGCGGGCTACATGGGCAAGGCTTACAAGGCGCCGACCTTCCACGTGACCGCCGTCACCATGCGCAATCCCAAGACCAAGCCGATCATCTTCGCGCTCGGTGTCCACACCCTCGACGACCACAACATCGACACCACGGTGCGCGAGGCGGCGATCTACGAGCTGTGCGAGCGGCTGCAGCCTGGCATCGTGCAGAACGTGGTGATCCCGTACTGCATGACCGACTGGGGCGGCTGCATCATCCAGGTGAAGAAGCGCCACCAGCTCGACGAAGGCTGGCAGCGCAACTTCATGGCCGCGGCGCTCTCCTGCTCGCAGGGCATGCGGCTTGCAATCGCGGTGAGCGAGGACGTCGATCCCTATTCGATGGACGACATCATGTGGTGCCTCACGACGCGCGTGAATCCACGCGCCGATATCCTCAATCCGATCCCTGGCGGCCGCGGCCAGACCTTCATGCCGGCCGAGCGCATGACCGCGGGCGAGAAGCAGTGGACGGCCTCGAACACCAATTTCGAGGGCGGCATGGGCATCGATGCCACGGTGCCGTTCGGCTACGAGAGCGACTTTTTGCGCCCGGTCTATCCGGTGGACCGGGTCAAGCCGGAGGACTTCTTCAGCAAGAAGGATATCGAGAACGCGCGCTCGCGCATGGTGGGCTGGGTGCACTCGCTCGCCCGCACCGGGCGCTGAGTGCGGATGTCTGAAGCGTTGTCCTAAGGGGTCTGGGCGCTTATTGCCGTGCCGACACCGAGAAGGTTGGTGTTGAAAGCGTAACACCATGCTGCTGTCGGATGTGTTGATCATCGACGCGACGGATCGGCTCGGCTGGCTCGCCGGCCGCGTGCTCGCGGATCTCGGCGCCGACGTGATCAAGCTCGAGCCGCCCGGCAGCGACCGCAGCGGCGCGGACTGGCGCGCCTTCAACGTCAACAAGCGAATGCTCGAGCTCGATCTGCAAGCGAGCGCCGACCGGGCGCGGCTCGAGGATTTGTTGCGCGCGGCCGACATCTGCCTGCTCACGCCATCCGTCTCCAGCGCGCCTCTCGATCCCCACGCGCTGCGGGAGAATTATCCGCGGTTGGTGGTCGTTGCCATCCGCCCGTTCGGCGGCGTCGGCCCGCGCAGCGCATGGAGGGCGAGCGACATCGAGCTCATGGCGGCGGGCGGCGCCATGGCGCTCGCGGGCGAGCCGGACGGCATGCCGGTACGGGTCAGCGAGCCGCAATCCTACGGCTGGGCCGGCGCGCAGGCCGCCATCGGCGCGCTGGTTGCGCTCTCTCATCGCGACGCCACCGGCCGCGGCGATCTCGTCGACGTCTCGGCCCAGGCGTCGGTGGTGACCGCGCTGTCGCACGCGCCCGCTTTCGTCGATCTCCTCGGCCTCGAGCCCACGCGCGCCGGCGCCTTCATGACCGGCCGCTCGATCAAAGGCGCGCGCTATCGCGTGTTTTGGCCGTGCCGCGACGGCTACATCAACTTCATCTTCTACGGCGGCGTGGCGGGACGGCGCACCAACGAGCAGCTCGTCGCGTGGATGCGCGAATGCGGCGCCGACCTCGGCGCGCTCGCCGCCATCGACTGGAAAGTCTGGGACCCCACCAAGGCCGACCAGAGCGAGGTCGACGCCATCGAGGCGCCGGTGGCGAAATTCTTCGCTCGCCTGAGCAAGCGCGAATTCCTGACCGAAGGGCACCGGCGCGAAATGCTGGGCTATCCGGTGTCGACGGTCGTCGATATCGCCAGCGATCCCCAGCTCGAGGCGCGCGGCTTCTTCCAGGCCGTCGCCGATGCCGCCGAGCGCTTTTGCGGCAGCTTCGCAGTCATTGACGGCGCGCGGCCGCCGCTGCGTCACGTTCCCGGCGCGCCGCTCGCCGCGGCGAGGTCGACGCAGGGCGAGCCTGCGATGGCGGAGCCGCCGCGCCGGACCGGGAGCCGGCCATGACCGCGGTCGCGCAGGCGCTGGCCGGTCTCAAGGTCCTCGAGTTCGGCGGCTATGCCGCGGGTCCCCATATCGGCAAGGTGCTGGCCAATTTCGGCGCCAGCACCATTCATATGGAATCGCGCGAGCGTCCCGACGGCTTCCGCATTCAATATCCGCCGTTCAAGGACAATCGTCACGGTTACAACCGCAGCGGCTGCTTCGCCTTCTTCAACGATTCAAAATACAGCGTCACCGTCGATCTCAAGAAGCCGGCGGGCGTGGCGCTCGCGCGCCGCATGGCCCAATGGTGCGACCTCATCGTCGAGAACATGCGGGCCGGCGTGATGGAGCGCCTCGGTCTCGGCTTCGCCGCGCTCGCCGAGCTCAATCCCCGGCTGGTGATGCTATCGACCTGCAATATGGGACAGACCGGGCCGCGCGCGGACCAGCCGGGCTTCGGCTCGCAGCTCTCGGCGCTCGCCGGCGTGTGCGAGCTGACCGGCGTTCCTGATGGTCCGCCGATGCTGCTCTACGGTCCCTACATCGATTACATCGCCTCGCTGCTCGGCACCTCGGCCGCGCTCGCCGGCGTGATCCGCAGCCGCAGGACCGGACGGGGCGCGCTCATCGATCTTTCGCAATACGAATGCGGCCTGGTGTTCATGGGCGCGGCGCTTCAGAATTTTTTCGCCAGCGGGCGCGTCCCCGCGCGCTGCGGCAACGACGACCCCCTCGCCGTGCCGCACGGTGCGTTCCCATGCCGTGATCAGCAGTGGGTCGCGCTGTCGTGCTGGTCCGATGCCGATTTCGCGGCGCTCGCCAAAGCGATTGGAGACGAAACGCTTGCCGCCGACGCGCGCTTTGCCGGCGCCGCGGCCCGGCGGGCCAATATCGAGGCGCTCGAGGAAGTCATTTCGGCTTGGACCGCGCAACGCAGCGCCGAGGTCGCCGCCGTCGCCTTGCAGGCGGCCGGCGTCGCCGCCTATCCGGTGGTGACCATGGCCGGCCTTTACGCGGATCCGCAGCTGCGCGCCCGCCGCCAGTTCCGCGTGCGGCGCCACGCGGAGATGGGAGATCACGCCTACTGCTATCCGGGTTTCGATCTCGCCGAGGCTCCCGGCGACATCGTGGGACCGGCGCCCTGCGTCGGCGCCGACAACGACTTCGTGTTCCGCGACCTCATCGGCTTGACGCAAGCGGAATACGACGCCTACCGCCAGCAAGGCGTGTTCGACTGAGGCGTGTACTCTAGAAAAAGCCGAGGCATTCACAACCTGCGCCGGCGCGGAAGCTGTGCTTGGCACGACGCCTGGGAATATCGATGACGTGGATGGACCCGTCACCCTGGCAGGCGACGAACAATTCTTCGCCACGGAACGCCATGTCCATCGGCTGACTGCCGACCTCGATCGCGGTTTGTTGGCGGAATGACGGATCGATCAGACTCACGGTCCCGCTGTTGAGGCTGGTGACGGCGATCAGACTATTGTCGGGCGCGTAACGCGCGATCTGCGCCGCCTTGGGCACGCCTTCGAGGCGCACCTCGTCAGTGACGCGGCCGTCCGTGGTATCGATCAGGAACAGCGACGGCTGCGCGTCATCGACCGCCACGACGGTGCGGCCGTCGGCGGAGATCGCGATGCCGGCAAGCGGGCGCGGGGTTTCGATTTTGCCGAGGAGCTTCCGTCCGGGCAGATCAATCACCGACACCGTGCCGTCTTCCTCGTTCTCGGTGTAGAGCCGTCGACCATCCGGCGAGATCACCAGGCGATGGCCGTTCGTGGATCCGGAATCGATCGCGTCGACCACCTTATGCGTAGACCGGTCGACCACCGCAACGACGGCGCTGTTCTCGCAGGTGATGTAGATCATGCCGTCGGGTGCGAGCCTCAGCGTATGCGGCGCGATATAGGGCGTAAGGTCGATATCGCCGACATGGGCGCGCTTTTCGAGATCGATGATGCAGAGCAGATGTCCCGGATTGGGATTGCGACCGTGGATACCGTCGCCGAAGATCGGCACATAGGCGAGCCCGGTATGCGGCACGACGAGGAGCTCGTGCACCGTGCGGGGAAAACCGTCCAGCACCACCTCGGTCTCGAAACTGACGGGATTGAGAAACAAAACTTTTGTGCCGATCTTGTCGACCGCGATCATTCCGCGAGAGGTCTTTGCATCAGGCATGGCTTCATCTTCGCTGCCATACAGCTTATCACAACCTAGGGCAGGCGGGGACGCCGGCTTCCTGCATACGGAACAGCGGACCGCGATTTGCCGGATGCACGCCAGCGACCCCGCGTGTAAGCTCGCCCCCGCCTGGAGGACGTAAATGGCCGCACCAGCTGACCCCATGAGCACCGCGATCGGCGCCCCGGTTGCGAACGCGACGGCGCGATCGAATCTGGAGCCGCGGCTTTGCTACGACGATCTGCGTCAATGGCTCGAAGAGGCGCGCAAGCTCGGCGAGGTCAAGGAGTTGAGCGGCCTCACCTGGCAGCAGGACATCGGCATGGTCGCAAGCACGGCGGCGCACGACGACGGCGCGCCTTGCTTCGTGTTCGAGGAGGTGCCGGGGACGATCAAAGGCAGCCGGGTGCTGGTCAATTTCTTCGGCGGCAAGCGCAAGAACATGACGCTCGGCTTTGCGACCGATCTCAGCAAGATCGATCTGAGCGAGGGGTTCCGCACCAATTTCATCCGGCCGATGAGGCGCATCGCGCCCAAATACGTCGATGACGGCCCGATTTTCGAGAACGTCATGACCGGAGACGACGTCGACGTCACCGCCTTCCCCGCGCCCAAATGGCACGCGGCCGACGGCGGCCGCTACATCGGCACCGGCAGCTTCAACGTCACCCGCGATCCCGATGAGGGCTGGGTCAACTGCGGCACCTATCGCGTGATGATCCACGACGCCAAGACCGCGGGCTTCTACATCTCGCCGGGCAAGCACGGGCGCCAGATGCGCGACAAGTACCAGGCGCGCCGCGCGCCGATGCCGGTCGCCGTCGTCTGCGGCGGCGATCCCATGACGTTCCTCATGGCCTCGAGCGAGGTGCCTTACGGGGTGAGCGAATACGAGGTCGTGGGCGGCGTGCGCGGCAAGCCGGTGGAGGTCATCAACGGCCCCGTCACCGGTCTGCCGATCCCGGCCAACGCCGAGATCGTGCTCGAGGGCTTCGTCGAGCCCGGCAACGAGCGCGTCGAAGGGCCGTTCGGCGAATGGACCGGCTACTACGCCAGCGACCTGCGGCCCGAGCCGGTGCTCGACATCAAGGCGGTCTACTATCGCAACAACCCGATCCTGCTCGGTTGCGTGCCGCAGCGCCCGCCGGACGAGATTTGCCGCTATCGCGCCGTGGTTCGCTCGGCGCTGTTGCGGGAGAATATCGAGAAGGCGGGCGTGCCCGGGGTGACGGCGGCCTGGGCGCACGAGGTCGGCAATGCGCGGCTCCTGCTCGCCGTCGCCGTCAACCAGCGCTATCCCGGTCATGCCAAGCAGGCCGGCCACATCGCGGCCATGTGCCACGTCGGCGCCTATTGCGGCCGCTACGTGATCGTGGTCGACGACGACATCGACGTTTCCAATCTCGAAGAGCTGGTCTGGGCCATGCTCACGCGCTCGGACCCCGCCACCTCGATCGACATCATCCGCAACGCCTGGTCGACGCCGCTCGATCCGCGCATCGAGCCCGAGCGCAAGGCGGTCGGCGACCTCACCAACAGCCGGGCAGTCATCGATGCCTGCCGGCCCTGGCACTGGCGCGACAAGTTCCCGAAGGTGAACCTGCCCACGCCGGAAGAGCGCCGCATGGCGCGGGAGAAGTTCGGCCACCTGTTCGACGGTTGATCGGAAGATGCGCGTAAATGCGCTTGTGACGGCTTAACCCTGTCGCGCGATCCTCGTCCGCAAGCCGGGGCACTACCCAGATGTCCTTGCAACCGAAGGGATTTCGTGCGTTTGCTGTCATAGCTGGCCCCTGATCGGGCGGTGGTGGAGGAAACGGAATGCGGCGTCTCATCATCGGCATGACCGGCTCGACCGGCGCCATCTTCGGCGTGCGCATGCTCGAGGCGCTCAAGGGCAGCGAGATCGAATCCCACCTCATCATCAGCAAATGGGCGCAGCGCACCCTCGAGCACGAGACCCGCTACACCGTCGAGCAGGTGCGCGCGCTCGCGAGCGTCGTCCACAGCCAGGGCGACATGGGCGCGTCGATCTCCTCCGGCTCGTTCAAGACCGAAGGCATGGTGGTGATGCCGTGTTCGGTGCACACGCTCGCCGGCATCGCCAACGGCTACGGCGAGCATCTCGTTCACCGCGCCGCCGACGTGGTGCTCAAGGAGCGCCGCCGGCTGGTCCTGGTGGTGCGCGAGACGCCGTTCTCGGAGGTGCACCTCGAGAACATGCTCAAGCTCGCCCGCATGGGGGTGACGATCGTGCCGCCAGTGCCGGCGTTCTACAACCATCCGCAGACGGTCGACGACATCGTCAATCACATCGTCGCCCGCGTGCTCGACCAGTTCGATCTTCCCGCGCCCTTTGCCAAGCGCTGGGACGGCCACCTGCACACCGCGACCAAGATCGCGACCGTGGCGCCGAGCACGAGCCCGGCGGCGAAGAGCGGGACGTGAGCCGCTCCCGTACCCGGATGAGCGCTAGCGACATCCGGGACGCATCGCCTGCGTCGCTCGCCTGACCCGGTTTTCCCCGCTTTCGCGGGGGTCATCCGAGCTACCTCTGCTGGAATTTATCCCTTCCGAGGCGCATAGTAGCCCCGTGTCTACGGAGGCGCTCCCATGCCTCACACAGGGCCAGTTCCCGAGGGCAAGACCTTCTTTTGTCCCCACTGCGGAGCACTTTATTCGGTGACGCATTCGCGGCTTCCCAAGGGTGAAAGCGGCGTTGCAAAGTGCGTGGTTTGTCTGCAGGCCATGAACAAGTGGGATTCAACCAAAGCTCCGACCTACAAGCTTGTTCAGCGGCCTGAAGATGCTTGATCGCGGCAAGCGCGAACGCCGCCAAGCCCAGTTCTGTCGCAGCTCTCGTCGAGCGTGCGAAGCAACCGCATCTGCAAGGAGAGCGCGATGACGCGACCGTTCGAGGGCATCCGGGTGATCGACGTCACGCATGTGCTGGCGGGGCCGTTTGCAACCTATCAATTGGCCGTGCTCGGCGCCGACGTGATCAAGGTCGAGCATCCCGACGAGCCCGACCAGAGCCGCGGCTCCGGCACCGATAAGGCGCTCAACCGCCGCAACATGGGCACCTCCTTTCTGACGCAAGCCTCCAACAAGCGCGCGATCACGCTCGACCTCAAGACGCAAGCGGATCGCGACATTCTCAAGCGGCTCGTCGCCACCGCCGACGTGTTCGTCGAGAACTACCGCCCCGGCGCGTTCGAGGCGCTGGGGCTGGGATACGAGGCGCTGTCGGCGATCAATCCCCGGTTGATCTACGCCTCGTTCTCGGCCTTCGGCCAGCACGGCCCGCGCGGCGGGCAAACGGCCTACGACCACGTGATCCAAGCGAGCTCCGGAATCATGGCGATGACGGGGACCAAGGACGTGCACCCCGTGAAGTTCGGCGCGCCGGCGATCGATTACGCCACCGGCATGACCGGCGCCTTCGCGTTGGCGTCGGCGCTGTTCCAGCGCGAGCGCACCGGCCGCGGCCAGCGCATCGACATGGCCATGCTCGACGTGGCGATGATTCTGATGAGCTCGCATCTGACCGGCTATCTGCGCAACGGCGTCCACCCCAAGCCCCATGGCAATCGCCATCCCCATGCCACCAACGGGGCCTTCGAGACCAAGGACGGGCTGGTGATGCTGGGCGCGAGCAACCTGCGCCAGCAGCGCCGGTTGTGGACCGTGCTCGGGCGGCCGGACATGATCAAGCGCACCAACGACGAGCGCGACGAGGATCACGACCGCGAGATCGCCGTCCTCTCGGAGATCATGTTGACGCGTACCGCCGACGAATGGGAGGAATTCCTGCAAGCGCGCCACGTGCCGGCCGCGCGCGTGCGCACCATGGGCGAGGCGCTCGCCGACCCGCAATTGGCAACGCGCGGCGTCGTTCACCGCCACGCCGCCGGTCATGGGATCGACGGCGGGTTTGGCGTGCCGTTGGCGGCGTTCACCTTCGCCCATGGCGGTCCGCGCATCGACGCGGCCCCGCCCACGCTCGGCCAGCACAACGAAGAAATCCTCGCCGAGCTCGGCCGCGAGCGGCGAGAAGCGCGCGCTGGGTGAGCCGTAGGACGCGGACGCCGGCCAAATCCAAGCGCGGTCGCAGCCGGGCGGCTTTTCTCGCATTTCGCCGCCGCTCGATCCGCGCTACGCTAGCCCGACGCGGCAACCTACGGAGATCGAACCATGGTCAAGTACACCTGGGACCACATCCATTTGCGCACCGCCAATCCCGAAGCGACCGCCCAGTGGTATGAACGCATGCTCGGCGCCGAGGTGGTCCGCAGCATGCAGCAGGGCAAGCCGCGCATCGACCTCAAGCTCGGCGGCGCCAACATCTTCATCGCGCCGGTCGCGCCCGGCGACGGCGTCAATCCGCCTCCGCTCACGCCCTACCAGGGCCTCGATCACTTCGGACTCACGGTCACCGGCATCGACGCCGTGGTCGCGGAGCTCAAGGCCAAGGGCGTCGAGTTCACCAGGGAGCCGACCACGGTGCGGCCGGGCGTGCGCGTCGCCTTCCTGCGCGCGCCGGAGGGGGTGTCGATCGAGCTGCTCGATCGCAACGCCGCCTGAGGCGGATGACGCGGCGAACGCGAGCGGAGGAGGAGCCATGGACGACAAGCGGTTTGCGGTCACCCATACCGACGAAGAGTGGCGCCGTCTGCTCACGCGCGAGCAATACCAGGTGCTGCGCGGACACGGGACCGAAGCGCCCGGCAGCTGCGCGCTCAACTACGAGAAACGCCCGGGCACGTTCACCTGCGCCGGCTGCGGCCAACCGCTGTTCGTGTCGAAGAAGAAATTCGAGAGCGGCACAGGCTGGCCGAGCTTCAACGACCCGGTCGAGGGCGCGGTCGAAAGTTCGACCGATCGAAGCTATGGCATGGTGCGCACCGAGGTGCATTGCAGCCGTTGCGGCAGCCATCTCGGCCACGTGTTCAACGACGGGCCCCCGCCGACGAATCTGCGCTATTGCATCAACGGCGTGGCCATGAACTTCAAGTCCGAGCAGACGTAGCGGGGCCTTTCCCCTCTCGTCATTGGCATTGTTCGATCCATGCAAAAAGCCCGGCAGGTTCGCGCTGCCGGGCTTTTTCATCTCTCTTCTTCGCAGGCTTGATTAGATGAGCAGCCTCGCAGCCGCGAGCACGATCCCCGTGACGAACACAGCCATGGAAGAAAATAGCAAGATTTCGTTCAGGACTTTGGCCATTGCAGCCTCCCCCGTGCGGAAAATTCCCCTCTCCGCAGGCCTAACCGACCCCAGCACCGTGGCCAAAAGGTGACGGCGAGCGGCGAAAATTGAGGCGAAAATTGAGGGCAAAGGGTCGCCGAAAATTGCCTGCCGTTCCAATGTCTTAGGCTTATCCGGTCGGTTGTTCACGCACGAGCGCACGTAGAAGTCGCCATTGGTGCGGTTGGTTGCGCGCCCGCCATTGCGCGCAAACGAGTGCAGGCAATTGGTGACGCGGTCGCCGACGCTGTTGACCGGCGGCGGTTTCTGGACCGGCAAGGCGGATTGGAGCTTTCGCGAATCGCACGCTCGGCGAGGAAATCGGCGGCAGATGGTTGCTGCTGCCGCGCGGGATCGTGCGCGGGCGCTGCGCGCGTTCCTTCGGATAGTCCGCGGTCCGCGCCGGCCGTTTTGGCAGACCCTGCATGATGATCGGGGTTCCGCTCCCATCCGGCGTGACCGGGAGGAGGCAACGCTCGCGCGTCGGCGGGGCGCGACGCTCGGAGCCGCTTCTTGGGGCGCGTCGATGCGCTTGCACCCCTCGCCCGAGTAAAAACGACGGCGGGGGCGAGAATGAGAACTTCCGAGAATCGCGCGCGCACCCATGACGAAAATAAAATTCATTTCTCGGCGACGCCGTCAGTGGAACTCGCATGCCAAATGGGGGCGTCATCGGCGCGCTCTTGTGCGTGACTCTGTGAGATTTTTGCAACGCTTTGAGTTTTTTTGAATCGCACCGCAATCCAGCACTGATTTGTCTTGCAATGTCGCCCAATCACAACAACGGGGGGCTTCATGGATGTACAGGCAACGTACTACCGCCGACGAGCTATTGTGGCCAGGCAGTCGGCGGCGGCAGCGCTCGATCCATCGGTAAAGGCCGCATTCGCAGAGGTTGCGAACCACTGGCTCGCGCTGGCGGAGCAGATCGAATGGCTGCGATCCGTTCAGCACGCAAGCCGTCGCGGCGACGGCGAGACGAGCGAAATGATCACTGGCGAGCCGCGGCGCCGCAGCGGCTAAAGCCGGCCGAAAAAGCGATCGGCGCGGCAATGGCCGGGGAGGGGACAACGACTATCCGAATCAGCAAGGGGATTGCAGCATGGAGTCCGATGACGGCCGCCTCATCGCGAGGTTCCAACGTTTGACGACTGAGCTTCTGGCCGAGAAACGCTTGGGGCAGTGGCGCCCAGAATTGGTCGACGAGCTTTATCGGGCGTCGCTCGAGCTCGAAGAGCGCGGCCTCAAGCAAACGCCCGAGTACCGAAACGCCCTGTTGCGGGCGGATGAGCAAGCGTGGCGGCTCGTCGAATGGGCGAGGCTGAGCGGCTCCGATGCTCCGGCGCCGCCAACTGCGCCGGCGGAGCAGCCGGACGCATCGACTCAAGCCACCGACTCGCCGCCGGCTGCACCGGCGGAGCACCCGGATGCGTCGACTCAACCCACCGACTCGCCGCCGGCTGCATCGGTTCACGAAGACTGAGCCGCATGCGAGGAATGGGCCCCGTGCCGCTGCCGCGCCAGCGATCAATTCGCGTGGTGCACGGTGTAGGCGACGCGCACCTTGTCCAGCAACGCCGGTGGCAGCTGGCTGACGTCGGCCACGAGCCGCTGCAGGTCTTCGCCCGCCAGCGGCGAGATGCCGACATTGATTCGCTGAGCGTCGGCGAGTAGTTCGGGGTCCTTCATGGTGGCGTCGAACGCGCGCCGCAGAGCGGTGAGGCGGTCGGCGGGGACGCCGGGGGTGGTGAAAAAGGCGGTGCCGACCTCGGTCGCGTTCATGATCGCGCTGAGGATCGCGCGCTCCTCCTCGTTGCGGGCGAGCTCGACCGCGGTGGGAACGTCGGGCAGCTCGGCGTGGCGCTTGAGCGCGAACTGCACGAGGATCGCGACGCTGGCGTCGCGCAGCCAGTCGGGATGGGCGACCTTGAGCGCGGTCCACGAGGTCGAGTGCCCCTCGACCTCGCCACGCTCGACCGCGAGCATGGCTTCGTTCGATCCTTTGTATCCCATCACCAGTTTGAACTTCGTTCCCAGCACATTGTTCATGACGGTGGGATAGATCGAAACAGTCGAGCCGACCCCGGTTCCCGACAGGGTCGATTGGAGCTTCTGGGCGTCGGCGAAGGTTTTCACCGGCGATGCCTTCCACGTGAACACGATGTTGACGAGCGAATCGATGCGGCCGATCCAATTGAGCTCGGCGGTCTTGAAGCGCACGCCCTGGGTGCCGAGCTTCTCGTCGAGCGGGATCGTCGGCGCGCCGATGCCGACGACGGTGCCGTCCTTGGGAGAGACGTTGAAGATCGTGTTCACCGCCAGGAAGCTGCCGGCGCCGGGCTGGTTCTTCGGCACGATCGCGGGCTTTCCCGGGATGTGCTTGCCGAGATGGCGGGCGAGCAGCCGTCCGAAGGTGTCGTTGCTGCCGCCGGGCGGGTAGCCGATGACGAAATCGATGGTCTTGCCGGCGTAGAATTGTTCCGGCGTTTGCGCCGAAGCTTCGGCGGCCAAGATCGCGGCGAACAAGACGGCGACGAAGCTCGCGCTCAGGGACAACCGCACGTCGTTTCTCTCCTTGTGATTGGGGGGCAAGAGTAGCCCGGATGGAGCGCTTGCGAAATCCGCCATCGGCCGTTGCGGCACCCCGCCGCATGACTATCTGCCTGTATTCGCAAGACTCGAGCTGAAAAAAGCTCGCTGGCACGTCAAAGCAGCCGCTTGCCGTCCGCGAACACCTGGGACCAGCTGAGAATGCGAACGGAGTGCCGCAATCCGGTCGGCCAAAACGGGTCTGCCTTCACGAGCGCATCGATGACGTCTGGGCTATCGGCCTCGACCACCCACAGCCCACCGGCGGGATCGCCTGACAGCGTGCGTAACGGTCCCGCCGCTTTGATCCGCGCCGCGTTGTGCTCGAGAAATGACAAGTGGGCAGCCATGTGGCGGCGGCGAACGTCGGCGCCGAGCGTCGCGTTGTCTTCGAACAGGACCACATAAGGCATCTGCGTTTCTCCGCGCAGCCTGGACGGCCGAGGCTGCGTCTGCAAGATTGCGGTGTGAAGGCGCACTGTTGCAGTTACAGCCGGCAGAAATGCAGATGCTGAACTGGAACGATCTTCGCTACGTGCTGGCCGTCAGTCGAGGCGGAACGCTGAGAGCGGCCGCGCGGCTGCTCGGGGTCGACGATACCACCGTCGCTCGGCGCCTCGTGGCGATGCAAGAAACGATCGGTACGCGGCTCTACCAGCGTCTGGTGGACGGCACGCTGCGGCTGACGACGTCCGGCGAACGGGCCGCGCTTCATGCCGAAAGGATCGAGCGCGAGGTCGGCGCGCTTGCTGTCGTACTTGCGGGCGCAGACGACGTGGTTTCCGGTACCGTGCGCATTACCTCTGTTCCCATCGTCGTCAATCATATCCTCGTGCCTGCGGCGCCAATCTTGCTCAAGCGTCACCCGAAACTCGAGTTGGAATTCGTCGCGGACGCCAAAGACCTCAGTCTGACGCGCCGTGAAACCGACTTGGCTTTGCGCCTCGCTCGTCCGAAAACAGGAGGAACGAAAGTGGTGGCACGCCGCGTCGGTATCGTTCGGTATGACGTCTATGCGTCCGCATCCTGCTCGGCGCGCGACGCCAAAATGTTGCCCTGGGTGACGTATGACGAGGCGATGGCTCATCTCCCGCAGGCACGCTGGATTGCCGCGACCGCTGTCCGCGACCATCAGAGGATCGCTGCCGTGCGCCTCAACGACGCCGAGGCTCTGCTCGAAGCCGTGATTGCCGGACTTGGTCGATCGCTGTTGCCTTGCGTTGTCGCTGACGGCGACTCGCGGCTGCGAAGAATTGGCGGAAAGCGGCGCGGCTCGGTGCTGTCCCGCGAGCTGTGGCTTCTCACCCATTCGGAGCTCAGGAGGCTCGGCAGGATCGAAGCAGCTGCGAACTGGATCGAGCAGATAGCGCCGCACTAGTGTGGCGGTTCAGAAGTCCGCATCATTTTTGCAGCGAGTCCGAAATGCGGACTTCTGAACCAAAGCCACACTAGATCAATAAGTTGCTAGTGTCCCTCGATTCCGAAGTTCGCAAACGAGGCTGCGGCACAATGATGCGAACTTCGGAATCGGGACACTAGCACACGGCTTCCGCTCAAACGCAGAGAAAGTCGCTACCGAGCAAACCTTTTCCGATCCACCGAGCAAAAACTGCTCGCGCTTACCGACGAAATATCGAATGAGCGGAATTTTATGATGCTGCAATGACCCCTCGCCCGCGCGAGCAGGTGGTGTATCATTTCTTGACGTTGCCTCGTCTCGATTCAGCGGATGCCGGTCCCTTTTTCCTCGCCGCGCAGGCGTCGCGCCATCATCATCGGCGGGTCGATGTCCGGCCTGTTTGCCGCGGCCTTCTTGCGGCAGAAGGGGTGGGACGCCGACGTTTATGAGCGCTCGACGGTCGAACTGGTCGGCCGCGGCGCCGGGATCACCACCCATCCGGAGCTGCTGGACGCGCTTCGCACGAGCGGCGCCGGCACGCGCGACCTCGGCGTCGAAGTCGAGAAGCGCATCGCTCTCGACCGCGACGGGCGCGTCATCGCTGAGAAATATCTGCCGCAGATTCTCACCTCCTGGGATCGGCTGCAACGGCTCCTGCGCGAGACCATCGATGCGGCGCGTTACCACCTCGGCCACACCTTCGAGCGCGTGGAGCAGGACGGCTCCGGCGTCGTCGTGCATTTTGCCGGCCGCCGCAGCGAACGCGCCGACATCCTCATCGGCAGCGACGGCATCCGCTCGAGCGTGCGCGCCCAGGTCGTGCCCGCGATCCAGCCGATCTATTCCGGCTATTACATCTGGCGCGGCGCGCCGAACGAAGCCGATCTCAATCCGCAGACGCGCGAAAGCATTTTCCCCTACTTCACGTTCTTCCTGCCGCAGCGGCAGCAGATCATCGGCTATCCCATCGCCGGATTGAACAACGACCTGCGCTTCGGCCATCGCCGCTACAATTTCATCTGGTATCGGGTCGGCGATGCGCAGCAGCTGCGCGAAATGTGCGTGGATGAGAATGGGCACCAGCACGCGTATTCGGTGCCGCCGCCGCTCATCCGCAAAGACCTCATTGCGCAAATGCGCGCCGATGCCGAAGCGATCATGCCGCCGCAGTTTCTGGATTGCCTCAACCAGATGCGGCCGTTCTTCACGCCGATCTACGACTTCTCGACCCCGCAACTGGTGTTCGGCCGCGTTGCGCTGGCCGGGGACGCTGCGTCATCCGCGCGCCCGCACATGGGCTTCGGCATGGCCAAGGCCGGCGGCGACACCCAGGCGCTCGCCGAGGCGCTCGGCAGCCATGACGATATCGACGCCGCGCTTGCCGCGTATAATAGGATTCGCCAGCCGATCGGGGAGCGCATCGTGCTGCACGGGCGCAAGCTCGGCACCCACCTCGGTGTGAATTTGCGCACGGACGAAGACCGCGCGATGTGGAAGCTGTTGCAGGATGATCGCGCCATGATGGACCGGATCGCGGTACCGAATTTCCTGGCCGCCTATCGATGACCGACCTGCCGAACCCCGATTATGCGCGCAACATGCGCATCATCGCCCATTCCGACCAGGGCGGCAGGCCCGACGGCGTGCAGATCATGGTGCATCGCGGCTATGCCTATATCGGCCACATGTTCTCCAAAGGCTTCAGCGTGGTCGATGTACGCGACGCCAAGCGCCCGCGTGCGGTGAACTACCTGGCCGCGCCGCCGGGGACCTGGAACATCCATCTGCAAACCCATGACGACCTGCTGCTCGTCATCAACGCCAAGGACATGTTCGCGGCCGCGGAGTTCGCCGACGAGAAGGCCTACTACAAAGGTCAACTCGGCAAGGTGGTGGGCACGGCTGAAAAGAAAAGCATTACGCGTGACTGGACTGCTGGGCTTGCAGTTTACGACATCTCCAAGCCGCAGAGCCCGAGGCGCATCGGCTTCCTGCCGGTTGATGGCGGCGGCATTCACCGCATCTGGTACGCTGGCGGACGGTGGGCGTACGTGTCCGCGCTCCTCGACGGCTTCACCGATTACATCTTCATGACCGTGGATATGGGCGACCCGGCGAGTCCGCGCGAGGCCGGGCGTTACTGGATCCCGGGCATGCACCAGGCCGGTGGCGAGACGCCGTCATGGCCGGCCACCAGCCGCTATGGACTGCACCATGCGATCGTGCACGGCGACATCGCCTACGCCGCTTGGCGCGACGCCGGCATGGTGGTGATCGATGTCGCCGAGCGCACGCAACCCAAGCTGATCACCCATCGCAACTGGTCGCCGCCGTTCGGTGGCGGCACCCATAATTGCCTGCCGCTGCCCGACCGCGATCTGCTGATCGTGCTCGATGAGGCGGTTCTGGATCATCAGGAGGATGGCCTCAAGCTCATCTGGGTGTTCGACAACCGCGTGAAGGGAAATCCCGTGAGCATTTCCACCTTCCCGACGCCGGCGGAAGCGGACTACGTGCATAAGGGCGGCCATTTCGGCCCGCATAATATCCACGAGAACCGGCCTGGCAGTTTCGTAAGCTCGGAATTGATCTTTGCCACCTATCAGAACGCGGGAGTGCGCGTGTTCGACATCCGCGACCCATATCGGCCCAAGGAAGTTGGCGCGCTGGTGCCGCCGGCGCCGACGCGCATGATCGACCACCGGCCGAATCGCGCGCAGGTGATCCAATCCGCCGACGTCTTCGTCGATGCCGGCGGCCTGATCTACAGCACCGACTACAACGGCGGGCTCTACATCCTCGAATTCAACGGCTGAGGCGGACGTTAGAAACTGCAAAATGCGCAAGTATCGGCGTGACGATTGAGCGTTGTTCGCGAGTAAGCTATGGCGCTCGTCAAGCGTGCGGGTATCGATAAATCCGGGAGGAGCTGCGAATGTTGACGCTTTACCACAACGACATGTCGCTGTGCGCGCAAAAGGTGAGGATTTGTCTCGCGGAGAAAGGACTAGCCTGGGAGGATAAGCATCTAGTCCTGCGGGCGGCCGAGCATCAGCAGCCGTGGTATCTCAAGCTCAACCGCCGCGCCGTGGTACCGACGCTCCTTCACGATGGGCACGTCGTCACGGAGTCAAATGTCATTCTCGAGTACCTGGAGGACGTCTTTCCACAGCCGCGGCTGCGGCCTAATGATCCACACCAGAGGTCGAAGATGCGACTGTGGACCAAGCAGCTGGATGAGGATGTTCATGATGCCTGCGCGGCGATCCTCAGTTTCGGGATCGCCTTTCGTCATCAATATCTCGAGCGCGCCGAGCTCGGAAAAGCGATGCTTGAACGAGTTCCAAACATCTTCAAACGCGAGCGCCGGCGTGACGTGATTGAGAAAGGCACCCGCTCGCAACATTTCATCATAGCTGTGCAGCGTATGCTGCAGCTCCTGGATGAGATGGAGGAAGCGCTTACCGAGCATCGCTGGCTCGGCTGTGAGGAATACACCTTGGCGGATGTTGCCTTTACGCCGTATTTGGCCCGGCTCGAGCACCTGAACATTTTCGGCATGGTCCGCGATCGCAGCCGTGTGGCCGAGTGGTACGGGCGCTGTAAAGCGCGGCCAAGTTTCGAGGCGGGCATCAAGAGATGGGAAAACCCGAGCTACATCGAGCTGATGAAACGCCGCGGCGCGGAACATTGGCCGCAGGTGCAGAGCATCATGGCCGGCTTGAAATCGGCCGCGTGAGCTCCCGGCCAAGCCTTGCGCTCGTCTCGGTCGCGATTCGCGCAAGGACGGAGCGGTTCTAGGCGAAGGATCAATATCGCCCGTGTCGGGTTGAAGGGAAGAGGTATCCGTCTGAGGAGATTCAAAATGCAAAAGCACGTTCTCCTGCTCACAACGTCGGCGGTCATGTTGGCGTGGGGCACTATCGCTGCGAGCGCCCAAGCGATGACCCCCGGTGGTCCGATGACGCCGCAGGAGCCGCAAACCCTGCAGCAGCAACTGGAGCGCCAGCTGCAGGGCGTCCAGACCCAGCGCGGAAGCTTCGAAGACGATCGCGATCAAGATGACTTCACCCACGACGGCGGCATGATGGGCTGGGGTTACGGGCCTGATTGGAGGCGCCAGTGGGGTTGGCGTCGAGGATTCATGGGCCCCGGAACGATGGGCCCCGGCATGATGGGCCAAGGAGGCAGGGGGCCCGGGGGTATGGGTGCGGGCATGATGATGCGGATGCTTTTCATCCTGACGGACACCGACGGTGACGGGACTATCTCCTTGCAGGAGTTTCAGGCGGCTCATGAGCGGATCTTCAGGGCGATGGACGCCAATAAAGATGGCCGCCTTACCCTGGAGGAAATTCAGGCCTTCATGCAGGGAGCCAGGAGATCGGTTCCGCGGCAATGACTTAATAACGGCAGTCACTGGACTGTCTCATCAGCCGACGCCGAGGCGGTCGGCGTGCCGCCGCCGCGACTTATGTCCGATCCCCGACGGTCGCCTGCGACGCGGCTGGCTTGCCTGCATTCGACGAAACCCGCCGATCTGCCGCCGTATTGATCGCGTCCTCAAAAAGGTGAAGAGCCGGCCGACCCACCTGTGCAGGCGCCGGCGCCCGGTGCCGTATGCGTTGGTCGTTTCGGATATTCCGTGAGGAATATTTAACGGGCTCGTATGTTTGCCAGGTGGAGCCCATCAGCAAGCCATCCGTTTTGAGGGTTCCCGAGACCCCGCCCGGCAGCAATCTCCCTTACGTGCCACACGCGGGCGGGGTCTCGTTTTGGCGGATGACACGCCGCTCGCCCCGGTCACCGGGCCGCGCGCGTTTTATGACGAGCAGTCGTGCCCGGCACCATGCTGTCTGCCGCGATGCGTGCGTCCGGTTTTGGCACCAGGGTGCCGGACCTGAAACCACGGCGGCGCGCCGCCGTTCTACGCCGCGGGTTGCGGCTTTTTGGCCTTTCCGCCGAGCCCGCCACCGAACACCTGCCGCCCGCCAAGGAAGGTTCGATCGACGCGGACGTCCTTGAGTCGGTCCAGATCGCAGGAGAGCGGATCTTCAGCGAGCACGACCATGTCCGCGACCTTGCCGACCTCCAGCGATCCGTATCTATCCTCGTTCCAGGTCAAGCGGTGGCCGCTTTGCGCCGCCATCCGCAGCGCCTCCTCTCGGGTCAGCTGACTGTCTCCGAGTCGTCGCTGACCATCGTCGTCCCAGCGGGCAATCGCCTCCCAGGCCGTCCACAGCATCGAATAGGGCACTCCATCGGTTGAGAGCGCCACCGGCACGCCGCCATCCAGCATGCGCCGGATGGGGATGGCTTCCTCGCCAAGTTGGTCGAGGCCGTAGCGATCGCCCGCCATCCAGAGAAAGCCCGGCACCACCGTGGCGATGACGCCGAGCGCCTTCATGCGCCGGATCTGCGCGTCGCTCGCCCGATTGACGTGGATGACCACCCAGCGGCGATCGCGGATCGGCACCTCTTTATCGATCGCCTCGTAGGCGGTCAGAGCGTATTCGAGATCGCGGCTGACCACGCAATTCACGCGCAGACCGAGCCGAGCAGCTTCGATGCCGAGCTTCACGAAGCGCTCTTGTGTCATCGCCTGGTAGAAATGTCCCGCCCATTGATCGTATGGGTAGCCCGCCGCGATGATGTCCGCGACCGTGCTATCGGCATGGCCGCCGAGATTGATGCCTTCGACGCGCAGGATATCGTCGCCGCGGCCTCGTCCGCCGGCGACGCCGGCATAATGGTAGAACAGGTCGAGCAGCCGTTTGTCGTCGAACGCTGCGCTCGGCATGCTGATCGGGACGTGCATGCGCAACGGCAGCGCCCCGCGCTCGGCGTTTTCGCGGTAGGCGCGTATGACCGTGGGGGTGAGCCCGTGACCTTCATAGAGCGAGGTCGTTCCCGCCGCCACATAGGCGTGTGCGCCGAGGCGAACGCTATCCACCCGATCGGAGTACTTGAAGCGAGGCAGATCGCGGAAAAGGGTGTACTCCAGGACCGGAACGAAATTTCTCTCCAAGAACACGCCCGTCGGCTCACCGCGTGCATCCTTCACGATTTCGACGTTGTGCGGCGCGCGGGTGTCACGCGTCACGCCCGCGCGGCTGAGCGCGAGCGAGTTGGCAACCGACGGAAACGGGCGGCGACTCCACCAGCCCCACACCGCGCGAATGTAGACGGCGTGGTCGGGAGCGACGGCGTCGAGGTCATGGCGATTTGGAAAGCAGCCGTCGGTCAATTGCTCCGGCCGGCTGACGTACTCGTGCGGCGGCTCGCCCATGGGCATGAGCACGATCCACTCGCCGGCGGGTGTGGTCTGCGCCGCACGTTTCACGACGTCGACGATGTCGGCGACGCTGTGAAGGCCGGCGATGGGGATGCCGCCGCGCGCCTTGAGGCCTTCACGGTCGGCGTGCGGATGCGCGTCGAAAAATCCCGGCAGCACCGAACGACCTTCGAGGTCGATGAGCTGCGTCGTGGGAGCGGCGTCTTTGAGCAGTGCCGCGTCGTCGCCGACGGCGACGACTTGACCCGACCGCACGGAGATGGCTCGCGCCAACCGTGAGCTACCATCGAGCGTGATGATCTTGCCGCTGTGCAGGATCAGATCAGGAGGGAGCATGCGGATGTATTCGCGGTCGCGATCTAGTCTTTTGGAGGTTGCGGGATAGATCGTCCCTTGTCTTTTTCAGCCACGATGAATTCCAGGAAACGGAGTCGGTCGGTTGTGCTGGGGTTCCAATGGGAGTGAATTGTTCCGGCTGGAACAAACAAGCTGTCCCCAGCTCTGAGCGTTACCGGCGGCTTACCTTCCTCTTGCCAAACGCCGGCGCCGGACAAGACATAGAACGTGATCGCCGCCGGATGTAAGTGGCGGGGGTTGATCCCGCCCGGAGCATATTCGGTTTCGTAGACCGCGACTTCGAGGTTCGCCGTATCCGGCAGTACCTGCTTCAGCAGAGGCGCATGGGGTATCACACCGCGCTTTTCTTCGCCGGCAGCCGGCTGTGCCTGAAGCATGCATAGGAGTCCTATTGTCGCGATACCGATCGAATTGAACAACGACATCTGCGCCATTTCATCTCTCCGAAGCTGACCAAAGGCGAACAAGGACCGAAGCGTTTTGCAGGGCGACCACGATGGGTTCATTTGGTCGTCGCATCTCCCGCACCCTCGGCTTGATTCCAAGCGACCTCGGATAGTAGCAAGCGGGGACGATCGGGAGAAAGGCGCGTGGGCATCAGCCCCGGATTGAGAACAATTCAGGTCGCCTTAAGGACTTGCCGGCCCCGTCGTGGCAGGCTGGCACGCGGGAACCGAGCGCGAGGGCCGTCGGCGGCGCCGATTCAGGCCAGGTAAGGAAGGCTTCATGTTCGACAAGAGACGGCGCGAATTCATCACTCTGCTCGGCATGGCGGCGGCGTTGCCGCTCGCCGCGCGCGCGCAACAGCCGGCGATGCCGGTGATCGGGTATCTCAGCGCGCGCTCACGCGAGGACACGCCGCACCTTATTGCAGCGTTCCAAAGGGGCCTGGCGGAGAACGACTACGTTGATGGGCGCAACGGGGCCATCGAATATCGCTTCGCGCTCGGCCAATACGACAAGTTGCCGGCGATGGCGAACGAATTGGTGCGGTTGCCGGCAACCGTCATCGCAACGACCGGCGGCGAGCCGTCGGCGCTGGCGGCGAAGGCTGCGACCTCGAGCATCCCGATCGTATTCGCCATTGGTAGCGATCCAGTCAAGCATGGTCTCACGGCAAGCATCAACCGCCCGGGCGGCAACGCCACGGGGATTACGAGCTTGACCAACGAAATGGAACCAAAACGGCTCGGGTTGTTGCGCGAGGTCGTGCCGCACGCGCACACGATCGGATTTTTGTTGAATCCGAGCTTCACGCAGGCTGAGAGTCAACTCGCGGACATGCAGCAGGCGGCGCGCGCGATGAATCTGGCGATTACTGTTTTTCGTGCCAATACGGATCAAGAGATCGACGCGGCATTCGAAGCTATCGCCCAACAGCGCGTTCCTGCCCTCGTCGTCGGAGCCAACCCGTTTTTTGACACGCGCCGCAAAAAGCTCGTTGCGTTGGCGGCGCGCAACGCAGTGCCCGCCATTTATCACTTCCGGGAATACGCCGACGACGGCGGCCTGATGAGCTACGGACTGAATTTCGCCGACGTGTATCGGCTGGTCGGCGTCTATACCGGTAAAGTGCTCAAGGGCGCGAAACCGAGCGAACTGCCGGTTATGCAAGCAACCAAATTCGAGTTTGTCATCAATCTCAAGACCGCCAAGGCGCTCGGCGTCCAAATCTCCGACAATTTGCTCTCACTCGCCGACGCGGTGATCGAGTAATAAGCCTAACGACCGGTTTTGGCGTGAAGGGTCGGAGCGGCAATGCCTTGAAGCAATGCCCGCTTTCGGGAGCTGCGGACGTTCATAGATAATAGCCGGCATCGCCGGTACGGAGTAGTTGGCGCCGCCGTCGGCGATTTTGGGCGACGCCAACCAGTTGGGCCGATACAGCGCATGGCTCAACCGCCTTTGCCATTGGCATAGCGGACATTGGGCTGCCGGTTTCGAGGCAGAACTAGCCGGGTCTCCCCACGCAGAGTCCCGTAGTTTCCCACTCAGTGTGGCTCAAAGATCACAGACAATTCCACCGTCGGAGGTATAGATTACGATTCTGCAAATGGGGATACATCGGGGGGTTAAAATGAAAAAGCTACTTCTCGGAAGCGCAGCGCTGGTCGCGTTGGGCTTAGGGGCGCCGGCGGCTCTCGCTGCCGATAGGGCAGTGCCGGCTTATGCACCACCGCCGCCGCCGGTTCCGGTCTACACCTGGAGCGGCTGCTACGCCGGTGCAAACGCGGGCACGTCAACGGGACGGAGCCAGCAGACCACGCTTGGCAACACGCTCCTGACCGGCAACGCGTTGGGGGTCGCACCTGCACTGGCCCCGGTTCCGGCTGGAAGCAGCATCGCAGGCGACCTCAACCTCTCCGGCTTCATCGGCGGCTTCCAAGGCGGCTGCAACTATCAGATGGGCGCGTGGGTCGTTGGCTTCGAAGGCGACGGCATGGCGACCAACAAAGAGGGCCAGAA